>Ga0157368_1000006_pt1 | contig 103034 bp, 155 predicted proteins | sample AttbisABBM3_FD_113146 | JGI IMG/M metagenome (GOLD analysis project Ga0157368, IMG submission 113146) | Fungus gardens microbial communities from leaf cutter ant in Botucatu, State of São Paulo, Brazil - Atta bisphaerica ABBM3 | ecosystem: Host-associated > Fungi > Mycelium > Unclassified ... | reverse complement strand
CTGTAGTCTGTGTGCACACTACAACTAACCTATTAATGCTTGAAAACATAAATGGCTCTGATTCATTTACACTATACTGTAGTCCTTTTGTACTTATAAAAACTGTGATGGTCCAAGTATGATAGAACTATATGTTATGGAATGCTTGAACACTAACAATTTTCTTTTTCTTTTCTTTTATTTTTCTGATTTTATATTGATTTTCTTTTCTTTTTTCTTTATTTTTCTTTTGGACAATGAAGAGGCACATGACATCACAGTCACATGATGTGACATCATAAGCCTAGAACATAGTAGAAAGATCTAGAAGATGACGTCAGGGCATATGTATACAATGAGGCGGACATAAGGTTGTAGCACAGACCAGGTATATTTAGTATATATAGGACTCTAATTTAGCAGAGACTCCTTGTCAAGTTCTCTTGTAAACTACCCACATTATATCCACTTCTGAGATTTACTTGCTTGTGTGATCATTTGTCACTGTGATAAGTGGTTGCTACAACACTATACAGTTCTGGTCCAAGCATTACCAGCAGTTCATTAAACTGCTAACCAGTTGTGATCAAGCTGACTAATTTCATGGATATCAAAAAAGGAAAGATAATGAAAAGAATAATAATAGAAATTTGCCTTGGTGACATCACACCTCAACCAATATAGTTGAGTCTTCTTGTAATCTCTATGAGTACAACTTCAATGATATCTAAGACATTGACATCTTACCTAGTGGTTGCTACAACACTAATACTAATCTCTTTATAATAAGCTAAGACCAAGGCTATTTGCTAATATTTTTCTAAAAAAAATTTATATTCTAGTTGCTTTTAATTACAATTACTTAGTGTTAGAAGAGAGAGCTAAGGTCATATTACAATTTACTATGGTGATGATCATCATTTGATGGATCCATCACTTAGAGTATCCCATGGTAGATATATTTAGCCAACCTACCTTATAGCATTCTCATGCCGACTGCTGACTGTTGACCTTGTAAGCAACATTTATAATGTTGGTGAGAATATGGATAAAAGAAAGAGTGTGATGGAGAAAGTGTCAGATGTGTGCAGAAAAGCACCCTGAAACTCAGACGATACCAACAAGATGTATTCCCTCATATATTTACATGGGTCATCACATGCAGGAGTGTACATATACATATATCTATATCCTGAATAGCATGCATCTTAGTTTCAAGTTGGTTCACTTTCAACCACTGAATTCGGGACTTGGCAGAAAGTGTCGCAGGTAAGTTTACTTTAATAAGCGACGTGGAGTCGGAAGATGTTGGGTTTCACTCGGTCGATCCGTCGAAACGTTGTCTTCATCCCATGGGATATACGGCACGAGTAAGGGCCAGACTCTAGCCTAGATCATTCATGAGAGACTCAAGACATGAATGAATGAATGACCAAAAGACTGACTTCAAGAAACATCTATGGATGGTAATCATCACCTAGACATGCCAAAAATTTGCCCAGAACCCAGCTCGCGTGGAGATAATAGAAGAGATGAAAAAGATCTATAAGTCATATGGTCTCAACACCGCAAAAAGGGCAACCATCTCAGGCTGAACCTATTCTTGGCTGCGAAAGATCAGAGGATTTCTTACCTAATGTCTTGGGAGTGTGAACCCCAACGAGATCGCCACTAGTATTCTCAGGTTAAGATACCCACAAAGCTTTGATTTGGCGAATTTGCATGATTATGTGTTTCTTCTCGTGGAAAATTCAAATTCATTCACCCCGTCTTCTGGGGTGGGTTTGATTGCAATCAGAGCCTCAATTTTGCCGAAATGAAGAACTCCAATCTGCCAGATAACAAATACATATCGGACCATATGATTTCGCAGAGTCTCAGATAATTGATATGTTCATCGCAAATTCCCGAGGTGAGAAATTGGCGTGTGGTATAGATTACTATTTATTTCCCTTTGGCTACAGATATGTTTCAAGGGGGTCACGATACGGCAGGTGGTGTGTGTGGCTGAGTATTGATAATGATGACCCATGAACCAGTGGTTCTGCAACTGTCCGGGGTCCAGAAAAGCGGAGCTGGGGCTGATTCTTTTTGGGTAAGGAGGTGGGTACAGACAATTCAATTAGTGACGCTTATATCCGTAACGATGTGACGTGACCGTGACCTCGTGAAGCTCGCCGCTAGGCATAGCATACTTGCACAATGATCAACTACATCCTTCTTGTATCTCGACAAGGTCAGAACGATCAAGTCTTGCATTAAATACCATTAAGTTTCTGAAATGCGAGATTCGTTCAGGCAAAGTTCGTCTCGCAAAATGGTTTACGACGATGGCACCCAAGGCCAAGGCGAAGATTGTAAAAGATGTAACCCAGCTCGTACTCGCACGTCGAACACGCATGTGCAATTTTTTAGAATACAAAGGTCGTCATACATCCTCCATACCGGCCTAGAAGAGGGACTAAATATGGTTCTATCTCTGGCAGACACCAAGGTCGTCTACCGTCGTTATGCTTCGCTTTTCTTCGTTTGTGGGATCTCACAAGGTGACAATGAGTTGGTTACGCTAGAGATCATTCATCGGTATGTGGAGGTTCTGGACCGATATTTTGGAAACGTGAGTGCCTCCCTGACTAGAATCTGAGTGATCGCGTCATTTCACCTAGGTCTGCGAACTTGATCTGTGAGCAGTTTAAGTGGCTGTTCGGAACTTGGAGCCTTATTTCTTGAGCAGGATATTCAACTTCCAAAAGGCATATGCTGTGAGTAGCAGCTGGGCGCTCGTTATTCACCTTGGCATCGACGGATGATTTAGATTCTCGATGAATTGATAATCGCTGGTGAGATGCAAGAGTCATCAAAGAAGTCGGTTCTACGTGTGGTACGTTGGATGCTGAACACATTCTCCTGAAGGGCTATGGACCATAATCACTTTATGCAGGTCACACAGTCCGACAGCGTCGAGGAGCAGGAGAACTCAGATGAGACATTGGCAAGGCTAGGGTCACGAAGCGGTTAGGCGTGTTTCTATGTTTAATTTTTCTTGGCTGCATCTCCTTACGTTAGTTTTCAAGGTCCCCTGTTTTGAGTGGGCTGTGATGATTGATTAGATTACGTATGAGAAGGAGGATATATATATTCCACTATACTGCTGAATTTTACTAAAGAGGAAAGGAAGCAACTTGGATGTCAGCTTGCCCGCAGAAGACGGATGCCATCCCGCCGAATCGCATGAAGATTGCCAACGACCCTGGCCGGCCGAGGAATAGGCGGCGGATAATCCACGGCGGTTCATGTTGGTAACCGTCGGCCACAGGTGATTTCACAATTTCTGTTCATGCAGTGGCAATGCACCGCTTATCGTCCAATCACCGGTCTGCACAAACAAACCCAAGCATCCCCGTTCGCCTCTTTAAGCTCTGGCGGTTTAAATCTAATCCATTTCTATTTTCCTCTTCTACCGACTTTACTACCTACCTACCTACTCTCCTACCTACCTAATTCACTGTCATGGTCTACACCTACCGCAACGACCTCCTTGCCCCCTACCTCCAACTCCCCCAGGGTGACAAGGTCCAGGCCGAATGTACGTTCATTATTCTGTGCACCCTCTCAAAGTCTCATCCCTTTGTTCCAGATGTTTGGGTCGATGGCAATGGCGGTCTCCGTTCCAAAACCACTGTGTGTCTAGCCCTTCTACGTGTCTTTCCCTGTGTTTTGATATTTTTATGTCAAGACCGTCAGCAAGAAGGTGACTGACATCGGCCAACTCCGTATATGGGACTTTGATGGTTCTTCCACCAATCAAGCCCCGGGTAGTGATTCTGATGTCTATCTCCGTCCTGCCGCTATCTTCAAGGACCCTTTCCGTGGTGGTGACAACATCCTTGTTCTTGCCGAAACCTACAACAACGATGGCACTCCCAACAGGACTAATCACCGCCATCACGCCAAGAAGGTTTTCGACGAAGCCAAGGATTCCGAGCCTTGGTTCGGTCTTGAACAGGAGTACACTCTTTTCGACCATGATGATCAGCCCTACGGTTGGCCCAAGGGCGGTTTTCCTGGTCCTCAGGGCCCTTACTATTGTGGTGCTGGTGAGTTGATGAAATAGCCATAGTAGCGTTCATTGGCTCTAATTCACTGCGTCAGGGACTGGCAAGGTTTTCGCTCGTGATCTTGTCGAGGCCCACTATCGTGCCTGTCTCTACGCTGGTATCAACATCAGTGGTATTAATGCTGAAGTAATGCCATCTCAGTGGGAGTTCCAGGTCGGCCCCTGTGAAGGTATTTCTATGGGTGACCACCTCTGGATGGCCCGTTATCTCCTCGTCCGTATTGCCGAGCAATGGGGCATCAAGGTCTCTTTCCACCCCAAACCCCTTAAGGGAGACTGGAACGGCGCCGGTTGCCACACCAACTACTCCACCAAAGCCATGCGTGAGGTTGGCGGCATGAAGGTCATCGAAGAAGCTATTGTGAAGCTTTCCAAGAAGCACGACGAGCATATCGCTGTTTATGGCGAAGACAATGACCTCCGTCTTACTGGTGCTCATGAGACAAATCATATTAGCAACTTCAGCTCTGGTGTTGCTAACCGTGGTGCTTCTATTCGTGTTCCTCGTCATGTCGCTGCTCAGGGTTATGGCTATCTTGAAGATCGTCGTCCCGCATCCAATATTGGTAAGTTACTTTGGCGTGACATCTCGAAACCAGCTTAATCTACTTTCTCCAGATCCTTACCGTGTCACGAGCATCATTGTTGAAACTACCGTCCTGAACAAATAAGTATTCTGTATCATCACATATTTCCATTCCTCCTGGAATTTTGTATTACCCTCTTAGTACGCTAGTTTTTAACTGGTGGCAGATGTCTAGACTAGTGTGTTTGCAATTATTGGGCCTGGAATATTCTCTTATTACGACGATAGACATAGATCATTGCAGCTGATTTTTGATTTTGATTTTGATTAATATCAGAGTTGGAATACATACATGCCAAGACGAAGCATTTTCAGATTCATTTTCTCCCACATGCCTGATTACGACTTGCGCTTCTCTACATGTGCGACTGATGATGCCGGGATGTATAGACTCCTAGAATTGCCTCCTGACCTTGTGCGGTTGGCGGAAGAGAGTTCAAGGTCACTGGTGTAAGTCAACCTCGTATTTGTCACACAACTTCATCTCAAAGGTGGAACACAGGCTGACAATCAAAGGCCAACCAAACGAGGATGCTGTACTCTGTACTAATGACAAAACATATGCTCTACGCTCAGTAGCGTTATCTAACTCAGTCCTGGTTGTTACCCCGTCCACACTCGATTCTTGTGTTTCAGGCGAGAGGCAGGCCGTGTTTATTCGCGACGAATTACACGAGATACTGGAGATCACGCCAACTGTTCCGAAATTACACAAACTGAGTCACCTTTTACGAGGTAGAGAATATGATGAGTCGGACGAACCAGATTCTGAATCAAAGGTCAGAGTTATTGTATTTGGGCCAACGTTTGACATGTCTGACATGATAAGTAAGGGTCTAACTGCAGGTTATTATTCTTATCAAGATATTCGAAACGAGATCCAAGCTAGTGATACGGAACTCGATCATGGACTGAAGGAAAAGAGGGTTCTTGTCATTCGCGGTAAGTGAATACCTTGTCTTATTCCGAGTAGAAAGGACCCCGAGACAATCTGACTCTTTTTGATTTGGGGGGCGTGGTATTAGGATTTCTGCGGCCGATCTCAAAGGATTATCTGCAAAACCTTTTGGAAATAATATTAAATCTCCTGGTATCACTTGGCTTACATCATGACAGCAACAACAATGTACCACTGGACGACATTGTATCTTCACTTGCCGATGAACACGAAGTTCCAAGAACCGTGTCATTGCAACTCTTGGCATGGTTCGGTGAACTTGACGAGTCGGGGAGCAAGTGGAAGATGAACATTAAAGACATATTGAAAGAGGTTGGGATCGGGCTGTTGAGGTACCATCGTGTGCGTTTACGTCTACCTTGGATTTCATCAGTTAATTTGAGCGGTCAGCATGATCCTATAACAAAAGCAACGTTCATGGCCAAGTGGAAAGATGCTGTTGGAGATACATTCACGGCTTCAGCTGACCTTGACCTCCTATCTGTACGTCATTGTCTTCCGCAAATCTCACCTTCATTCACACCTTCATTCATACCTTCATTCAAATTACCTACAGGGGAATTACTTGGTCTCGGTTCTTAATGATACCGATCATTTGACGTATTTTCCCTCCTCGGAGCTGCCCATGGATCCAGCCCAGCGCTTTGCCGACCTTTTCCTGACTAGATTACGCTGGAGAAGAGATGACATAACACCCTTCCTCCAAGAAATTGCTGTTAACTCCAAGGAGCGGGATAAATTACTCTTTAAATACTGCCGTACTATCACAGATGCCCGGGGTGCCTGGTACACTTCACGCGCCCAATATAGTAGCTAAGTCGGGAATATCAAGATGATTGGCCAAAAAGTAGATCAATGAAATGAAATGAATTAAGCCCCCAATAGGCTGTGTATGCGCATTTTATCCTCTTCCCCGGATTTTCGAAGGCTTTCCAAATTGCCGTACTAGATCAGGTTTGTAGTCGTCGTCACTGGAATCCCCTCGATTATTCTGCTTCCGTTTCTTAGTGGGTTTGGCTAGTTGGGGGTCTAAATATACGGGTGAAGTTGGATTTACTTGAAGACCGTCAATGATCGTCCACATCGCCTTTCCGACCTTGCTGTTCATGCGGACATCGACAAACACTTCTCTAATACTTTTTCGGAGATAGTATATTGCCTTCGCTCGTGCGTCCTTAGGATAACCTCGGAGTTGGTATAACAAAACAGCTTCACAACACAAATTAAATATAAGTTTAAGCATGGATAAATAAATGAATGTCTTACCGATGAAAACGAATTCTACGGGTGCAATGCGTTTATTGATAAGCCGGAAACCCTCGTTTAATGAATGGTCAGTGGCCATGTTCCAAAAATCGGTCAGAACCTCTTCAATATCCTGTTTGAATGGCTCAGTTGGAGGATTCTCCTGTGACAGCCACGTCTCGAGTTTGTGCGGTGTTGGAAGATCTTCTACTGGCAATCTGTCACAACAGAAGATAAAATGTGCCAAATTCTGGTAATCGCGACCTCGTTTGGTATCCCATTCAAGGACATATGATAGACCATTTTCCACCGTAATATGCCGGCTTTCAAGTTCTGATAGCCATCTGATAGAGATGGTCAACTGCAGATTTCAATCAATGATACTGAGCTTACTCTGCATATGGCGATGAAATAGCTTGAAGTTTCTCTGCAGTGCTGTAAGATGACCTCTGTCTTTGATGGACAGCGGAAACGAACCTGCGGCAGTTAGTGTCATGCCTAACTGTACCCTTTGGAAAATTTCTCGTTCCTGCGCTGGGTCGATATCATGATATTCCACTGAATACAAATGAGTCCAATCGGGCAGATGACGTGTATGAAAAGCTGACCACACGTAATGGACTTCTCTGCGAACTCTTTTTTGTATTTCTCTGGAATCCCATTCCGTGATGACCGTGATGTTTCTGAGATAGTATACCAAAATAATCGTTTCGTGGCTGTGTCCTTATCTAGACATAGGTTGCAACATGAGCCTCGGCCCTAATATGAGGGACAAGAAATGAACGAACGTGGTATCTGAGTGTTTTGTTATTACAAGTAAATTAGCAAAAGCAAGCCAAGTTCATACCTGACCGTCAAAGAATTTTTGGATGGATGTCAACCGCTGTATTGTGACTCAACGCATGTTAATTGGCGGACTGTTTTAGTTTACCTGCTTGCCATCTACGCATATTCGGACAGGTATGCCATCTTCATCCTTCGTGACAGCGAAGACTACAGGAGGAACGTAAAAATTGCGAAACAAAGAATCTATGAGTCCGACTTGTTTGGAGTCAGGCCATACAACATCTATACACAATAAGAAATCAGTGATTTGCAGTTAGAGAACTCAAACACGCCTCTTTGATAGGATGGATTGAGATCAATATGTCCCTCGTGAATCATTTCTGTCTTTTCGTGTCAAACTTGAAGATGCTATGATTGTCACTACATACCATGAAGTTGCTTTGTCGTCAGAAGGATTGCTGAAGCACGTTTGAGTGGCTGTCGAATCTTGAAAACGCTAGGATCATCCACGTCCGACTGAAAATCATCTTCAAGCTCATCCAATTCCGGTTCAACGTTACTTCTGGGAGGAGACAACGAAGGCCCTCCACTCATTCCCATGTGCTGAATGGTTCTGATAGGTCAATAGGTATATGATATATGAGTGGATATGAATGGAGGAGAGAACTGCTGATTTTGGTTCAAGTTACCAAACACTGATACAGGTATCATTTATTTGGCCCTATTGTGGTTTATGAGTGAGTGACTTAGAAACTAACCCCATGGCTGACCAGAATCCAAATTACCTGTCCCTCAGTTCCTCGAGATCATAACAAACAACGGTATTACAGCGGCAAAAGTTACTAGCAAGATGCTAGAAGTCCTCTGATACCCGAAAGGCTTCTGGTAATTCCTCCAAAAGCTACAAGGTGTACAACACTCCAAGGAGTTAACGGACCCAAAGCTCATAGCAGCTGGCTTGTTAGACAAAGAAGTTGTGTTAGTCGCCTCTCGTAAGGCTGATTATGTCTACAAGGGCAAAGCAGCCACAAGGGAGATAGCTGAAAAGAATGCTGTCAATTCATCAGCTTCACCTGAGCGGGGGCATCAACCCTGCCATCCATGATTGCAGTGCACACATGGATTTCAACTTGGCTGTACTTGTACCTCATTCTGAAAACAAGGTTTCTCCAAATCGTAAACGCAAGCGACAACAATGAATTTCTCCCCGACCGAAGTCCGCAATACAGGGCTCCCATGATGACAGCTTGGTTTATGATTGTTGCCGAACACTTAGAACAACTCCAACATCTGTCCACACTGAGATGAATGTATTATCGAAAGGAGTCTTTTCAGGAATTTTCAGCAAGATATCTACAGGAGGCACTTTACCTTATGTGGACATAATGGGACGCAGGCAAGTGCTCAATAACTGAGTTAAATCAAAGCTCCTCTTGAACGGTGCTGGTGAACTCTCAGGATGTATTTTCGTATCTCCTCTTGTGTGACCCTTCTCAAACTAATGTAGCCTGTTGTTCGAGACACAAGACGGCCAATGGCGAGTGTTTTCCAGTGGTTCTCTAACTTCACCTGGTTCTGCATTTTGATATGTACCAAAAAAACAACACTTTTTGTTATTGGCGCATTGCGATGGGGAAAGCGTTTCCAGGTGAGATGCGATACGGTTTTAAGGCCTCGATACATGGACAACAGAATATCATTGGACGCCGGCCAAACAGAAGCTGGCCAACAATCTGCTGCACCAATCATAAAGATAGAAAAATATGCTAATGACGTGTCCTTATTGTCACAAGATGGACCTGAAAGTAAGAAAAGCGAGTGGTTGATAACCCCGAGAACGTGTAGTCCAATATATCATCCTTAGTATGAACCTCCAATTCTTGTCCTGGAGAAATAGTAAAAAACAAGGGTCATATGGGTGTGTGGTATTGCACAAATGGGTACTTTTGCTGCAGAGGACATGGTAATGTAAGCTATCCAATTAGTGGTACTGGACACTTGTATGTTAATGTTAATTAACAATAACTCTCCTTGCTGTTCAAACTTTACAAGCGCTTGAGGATGGCTGCTGTGAAATCGGAAGTCGTGGCAGAACCTAAATTGTAGATAAATGACAATTCATCACCCTGGCCTAGGAACAACTTACCACCCATATCTGCTGTCCTGACTTTACCCTCGTTGATCACGTCAAATGTGGCACTTGCAATACTGTTGGCAATGGAATCGAGTCTGGAATTTGCATAGTCAAAAGCAGTTTTGAACCATATATATAAACAGGATTCACCCGAGGTGACGAAGCATCATCGTGGCACTGAGGACCATGGCAGTTGGGTTGGCACGGTTTGTACCCATGATATCACTTGCAACATGACGGCACCCGGGTTCAAATAGCGCGTATTCCTGATGCGGAGAGGTATCGTAAGATGTCCGACTGCAAGATTCAGAAAAATCAGCATACCCGTCCGACGTTGCAACCTGGAACAATGCCGGGGCCTCCGACGAGGGCAGCCCCAATGTTCGAGACGATGGCACCGTAAAGATTGGGCATAACCATAACATCGAACTGGCCGGGGCGGGCAACAAGCTGCATGGAACTGGAAGAGCATTTGAGTACAACACAGTGTATTCATCCCCTAGGCTTACGTGTTATCGACAATCATGTCATTGAATTCGATACCTGACGATCTGTACTCCTCTGCTACGCGACGGAATGTGTTGAGGAAGAGACCATCACCAAGTTTCATGATGTTAGCTTTATGAACACACGTCACTTTCTATGGAGGACAATGAGTAGCATTTCTTTGCAATTTCTGTAGATAGACGAACCTTGCGACCATTTTTCAAAGCAAAGTCAAAGGCAAAGCGAGAAATACGCTCAGCCTTTGCTCTGGTAGAGACTTTCAAGCTCTCGACGACCCCGGGGTAGCTCTGGTGCTCCAAGCCAGAGTATTCGCCCTCAGTATTTTCACGTATGATAGCAAAATCAACATTTGAGTGACGAGTAGGATGACCAGGGAGAGACTTGCAAAGAACCACTGAAGCATAGATATCAAGTTGTTGGCGCATAGCCACGTTCCAGGAGATATGACCAGATTGAGAAATTGGAGTGAAAAGAATTCCTGTCCGACAACCATACGGTAAGTAAAACCCGGGGCATAATCCTTCTACTGACCCTTCAAACCAACACGGTTACGCTTGAGACTCTCCATAGCCTGCTTGAAGAGTGCTTCACCAGAAGAGGACACCCCGGAGACGTCATACTGTTCCCATTCGATAGGCGCATTGACATGCTCAAAGATCTCCTTGACAGAGTCTGTGATTTCAGTACCGATACCATCACCCGGAATAAGGGTCACCTAACCAAGAATCAGGCCCGTTTAAATCCGGAATGGCAAAAACGCACGGTATACACCCCACCGTACTTGGTTGTGGGCTATCTTTTCATGTGAGCATAAGTGATATGTAGAGAAGATGTCACATACACGTTGGGTAACCTTTGGGAATCCAGCGGACAAGGTAGTTGCAGAACGCTGGGATGATGTTGAAAAACATGAAACGAAACGGAGGAAGAACGATTCGTACGACGGACTGAGAGAGGGCCGGGCGGGTAGCAGCAACGATGGCATTGCGCAGCATCATGAACGCTGTGCAGGGTAGAAAAGTGACGATACGGTGCGGACGGAAGAGGCAATGGTTAAATTTGGTGACCAGCACGATAAAACCCGATCATGTGATTCAGAGCTGCCCGACTTTTTATGTCTGCATCGTTGTCCTCGTCATCCTCTCTCCCTGGTCAGCCATCCCCTCGCGTGGACATTCGTGTTTTACTCCCTGCATACCATAAAAACATGGTTCTACATCCAAAGGGCTAGACGAGGGCTCTCTTATGTGCACGCTACCTTGTAATCATGCGAGGTTTTCTGCAATGTTGAACATTTTTGGTTCATTCGGCAAATTGCCCCGACAACGATGACTGTTCTTGAGATTGAGGTCATACGCGGATCTACTCTGAAATGAGCCTTCCCACTGATAGGGACGACGAATAATCTCGTGGAGACCATTACCCAACTCGAAAGATATGATTCTCGGGCAATTGATTTCCGCGGCCTACAAAATTGTCTTCAACATGGTCGTTCATCCTGGATGGCTCTACTTGTCTATGTTTGACATGGATGTACCCCTATGAAAAATGCCTTGGATGCCTTGGATGAAGCGATTGAAGCCCTGGGCTTGCTATGAAAGTGTACCGGTACCAAATTTGCTGAAGCCTCCAATACCTACCCCCTCCGTTTAACAACCGATCTTTCATTCGTTGGCATCTATTTATCTTGTTGGATTAATCAATCGCTAGTTCAAACATTCATCATTTTGGTGTTGCGACTCGGCATCACAAGAGCTTGTAACACCTACTCCGAGTACCGAAGAGTTGTGACCGAAAAAGTTCGCTATTTTACCATACCCTAGTCTCACAACTTTTGAGGATTTGATAGTTCCGCGACTACATATCGACCAGATGGCTGATAATCCTGAGTCTCACCGCCGACGAGAACTTGATCGAAGTGACTGAGACTCTCTTTTCACCGGTGTCACTTTGGTTTACATCATTACCCAGGTATAATATGTCCATTGCATTTATGCAAATGAGACGTAGATGTCTGAAGTTCATATATCGTCCTACCATGAATGTATGGTATACAAGCTCAGAACTCAGACTCGTGATTTTAAATGCCAATCGTTCTATGCGAAAACTCAGCATCCTCCTACAGCATAAGAAAACATGGTTCATTCATTTCCTATGGTATACGAAAAGGGCTTTAATGAGATCCTCCAGCCCTCCTCATCTACCACTCGCTCAGACCCTGCGTCAAAATTGGGACAAAACGGCAAACTCACGCAGGAGGAAATAAATCGACGTTTCGATAATCATCTGTAGCTGACCAAGTGCTTTTGTTAGGCACTCCTGGACATGAAAAAATATCCGGTCGGTGAGGAACCGCTCTAATTTGTAGAGGTCATTGATACTAATGACACGAATTATATACCATTAGACTCTATGGAAATGATCTCTGCTGACTTCTGTTGATACCCCAAAAGCCAACATCTCCGCAGCTGTAGATGTCCTTTCATGTTCATTGCTCGTTTGATGCCATCTCGAGTACCTTTCCGCCTTCAGGTTCATCAAGAATGCGTGGAACAGCATACATCTGAAGACAATCAAAGCATGTAGGAAATATTGTGAATTTTCGCTACTCTAGTACTTCCTTTGGCAAGAATACGTGCACAAAGTGCAGGGAACACTTCCAGTGCATTGTTGCGCACAATGTCGTGCAATTTAAATCCATCATCATGTTCGGCACTGTAGTGATTGATGAGCTGCTGGGTGAACCAAAGCGACATTTGTGTGCTGACGGCTAAAAACAGAATGTCAGAAAATACGATCACAACATATATACAATCCCCTGAATTTGAAGGAGCCAGTGCAGACGATAACGGTGGAGGGATGGTACGAATTCCAATTTCCCACTTACCAGGGAAATCCGTCCCAAAAATGACTTGTGTGTGAGGAACAAAATTGTCCATGGCAGATAAACTGGGACCCCATGCACTGAGAGCAGTGTCATAGTAAAATGTCCTAAAGTCACGAAGTATCTCATCCGAGGTCAGCTGGCACCCCATGTGCCGAGCCAAAATGGCTACACGAGAAGCAAGGAAAGGGGTGCTGCCTCCCAAGTGGGCAAGAATGATCTTCACTTTGGGAAAACGCCGCTTGCAACCCGTTACGACGAGGTGAGCAGCGGCTTTGAAAGTTTCGCTTGGAACCTGCAAAGAAAAGAGTAGTTAAAAGCTGAGATTCTTTATCATCACGATCGCGGGAAACTCACTTCGCAGACGGGAAGGCCCAGAGTCGGATGAGGCCAGGGTATCGAGGAAGGGATCTGATTTCCGTGCAGAAATACGACAGCTTCCCGTTTGTTGAGTTCTGCCCAAATGGCCTCATATTTCTTGTCGCCGATATAGGCTTACATAAGTCACTTCGTGAGAGACAGAGATCGCTGATTTTACATTGGACTCACTGGAAGCCGCTCCTTCGCCGTAGGAAGAAGACATGGAGATTCCATCAGCGTCGATTACATCAAAAGCATAGGCGATCTCGTCAAGGGCTCCTATATAGACAAGGAAGAAATGTTACAAAATGCCAGGATCCTCGGGATTATTAGTGGCGCCCACCCTGTACATTGTCCAAGAAGGGTAGGGTAGCAAAGAATCCGAATCTGTCAGGGTGCTTCTGGCATATATTAGCTACATAATCGTTTCGCCTCCTCGCTTGGGCCCTGTTTTCTGAGCTGATTTCGCCGGAGGGAAAAGCAGGGAAAGAAAGAATGGCTGCCTGAATTCCTGTAGAGTCCATTGCTTTGATACTCAGCTCTGGCGTCCAAGGCATATTCTCTTGTGGAGTCTGCCATCCTGCCTTGGCAGAGGCACAGGACTTGCTGGCATTTAGTTCTGGGCAAAAGAAATGGTGGTGGATGTCGATGAAGCCAGTCATGTAGGAGTGACTCACAGAGAGAGATTTATACGTGAGTGGCTTCCCTCTCACACGTGTCGAGAATCCTCATAAATTTCTGTGTCCAACCGAAAAGAAACACAGAAGCATTTTGACCTCGAAAGAAAGCGTGCAAGTCCCCTTTAGGAAAGTGTCCACCCTGTTTGGACAAGGAAGTCGATTTACGATCTGTGGCTTCTTTGATCGGTCAGGATGACATGATATTCGAGCAGTTGATCAGTGTAGGTACGGTTATGATCAAATCTGTCTGAAGGGCTTGCATTCCTCCGAGTCCCAACTAATGAAACTACCGCTCAATCCTTTCGGAGCATCCAACGCAAGGCCTGCAATTACACGCCCGCAGTCCTCGGGTCTGACCAACTTCCCATCCGCGTGAGCGCGCAAAAATCTTTCATGTTCGACCGTGGACATATGGCCGGCTCCTATTCGCCGTATAGTTTCTTGCATCTAAATCTTTTCTTCAGATGCCTAAACGCTCGGAGGATAAGGTGAGACTCACGCCCGTATCCACCATGCCAGGTCTTAGAGCGACCGAGATAACATTTGGCTCTTCGTTGGCAAGTGTCCTGTGGGTACCAAAAAGACATTGGATAAGATCAAGATTGATCGAGTAGTCTCGACTACCTGCAGAGCGAGTTCATTGCAGCCTTGCTTGTATTATAGGGGCCCCAGCCCGTCGTACTTCCGACGGCTGCACCTGAACTGACAAAGACGATTTTCCCTTGACTGGTGCTCTCACGCAGATACGGAAGGGTGGCCTTTATGGCAATGACAAGGGAGAAAAAATTGACATCAAAATGCTTCTTCCAGGAAGAAAGAGAAGTGTCGTCTCCGATGCGACAAACAGGGTCGAGTGTAGCAGCGTTGAGGACGAGGCCATCAATGTGACCATAAGTCTTCACTGCAGTGGATACGGCCGAATTAAACGCCTGCTCATCAGTGCTGAAAGACGTTTGAGAACTGAAAAGGATTGAAGTGTAAGAGAAACCAACATGTCACATTGAATATGCAGAAGTGCCTCAGATCTCAAGGCCTCCAGCTCAGGCGTAGACGATCTCGAGATGGCGACAACCTTGGTATCAAACTCGTTGAGGAGATGCCGGGTGACCGCGAGACCAATGCCTCTGGAGACAAATCAGCACATAAAACATTGGCGGCTCTGTGCAGACACACTTTGAGGCACCTGTGACAAGGACAGTACGTGGCTGCATTGTCGTCGTCGATAATCAGAAGTCGGCTGCTGCTGCTCATGTGCACATGTCACGCTGGTCACGCTCGGATTGGCCCCCATGCAATAATGGATTTTTTATTTTCTTGTCCCTCACTCTCATTCTCGCTGAACACTATGGTTTCTCGCGTGGCCTTTGCTCGTCTCGCACCAACACTCCACAGAACTTCCAACTCTCTACTTCATCGCCGTCCTTTTCCTTCCGTGCGTACCTATGCTACGACAGAGTCAGATCATTCAGTAAGTCCTTTGCTTCCTTTTTCGCTTCCTCAATCCATTTCACTCGGCCAGATGACCGTTCGTGATGCCCTTAATATGGCTATGGAAGAAGAAATGACTCGCGATGAGAGCGTCTTTGTCCTTGGTGAGGAAGTTGCACGGTATAATGGTGCATACAAGGTACTCTCCAGTTCGTTCCTCGGACTTGTCTCGAGTTTCTCACTTTAGTCCAGGTGACCAAGGGCCTTATGGACAAGTTTGGCGAAAAGCGTGTTGTCGATACCCCCATCACTGAAATGGGCTTCGCTGGCCTTGCTGTCGGTGCTGCCCTTCAGGGACTTCGTCCAATGTACGTCCAGTGATCCCTAGTGAACGCTCCGAAGATTCACGTCTATCACCAGCTGCGAGTTCATGACTTTCAATTTTGCCATGCAGGCAATTGATCAAATTGTCAATTCTGCTGGCAAGACTTATTACATGTCGGGCGGCAATGTACCGTGTCCCGTAGTTTTCCGCGGCCCCAATGGGGCTGCCGCTGGGGTTGCTGCGCAGCATTCGCAAGACTATGCCGGATGGTACGGCTCCATCCCTGGTCTCAAAGTTGTCAGCCCTTGGAGTGCAGAGGATTGCAAGGGTTTACTCAAGGCAAGTGCCCCACTGTCATGAATGCTGCGATGATGGATTGTTGATATGTTCAATTAGACGGCTATTCGGGATCCTAACCCTGTTGTTTTTCTTGAGAACGAGATGATGTATGGTGTCTCCTTCCCCATGTCCCAAGAGGCTATGTCAGACAATTTCCTTTTACCCATCGGCAAAGCCAAGATCGAACGAGAAGGCAACGACGTCACAATAGTTGCTCACAGCAAAATGGTTACCCATAGTGTTGAGGCTGCTGACATTCTGGCTAAGGAGGGGATCAAGGCTGAAGTCATCAATCTTCGTAGCATTCGCCCTCTCGACATTGAAACCATCAAGAAGTCAGTCAAGAAGACCAATAGGTAAACATCCCGAGTGTGTCAACGGCGCTTACTCACATGCTCGCCAGGCTACTCATTGTTGAGGGTGGCTTCCCTGCTTTTGGTGTCGGCAGTGAAGTTTGCGCTCAGATTGTTGAGAGTGAGGCTTTCGATTACCTGGACGCTCCTGTTGAACGTATCACTGGTGCCGATGTTCCTACACCTGTAAGTAAAAATCTGATTTCTTCAGGGACAACCATTTTGATCTTCTTCTAGTATGCAACAAACCTCGAAAATTTGGCATTCCCTGATACACCTCTAATCGTCAAGGTCGCGAAACGTGCACTTTACCGTACTAACTAGTTGTCGTTATCTTAGCTGGGGGTTCGTTGTGGGTAGTATTTCATAGAGACGCCTTCGCGCTCATTTACATGGCTTTCTAGACGGTTTCCTAGATATTGTTTGATTATAATGAACACATCATATACCACTCTTCCGACCCCATGATTTCCCTGTACATTGTCACTACTAGAAAGTATTCAGACGAACCCTGACCGCATTTGCGTGTGCTTGTAATCCCTCACAGTCCGCAAGTGTGGCGACGACAGGTCCCAACCCTCTAAGGCCTGTAGCAGTGATTTCTTGTGAAGTGATATGCTTTTGGTACGACTGCGTATTGACACCACTGAATTGCCTGGCATACCCATTGGTGGGTAGGGTGTGATTGGTGCCAGACGCATAATCACCACAACTGCAGTTATCTTCATGAGAACACATAACGTCTGGTCAATTAAACAAAAGAACGGACCTCTCCGGAGTAAAAGGGCCGACGAAAACGCTTCCTGCATTCTCAATTGAAGAGACCTTATCCTTTGCGTTTTCAAGGTGGAGGATGAGATGTTCAGGAGCATAGTCATTTGAAAACGCGATCGCCTCCTCTACATCCCTCGCCTTGATAATAAGACTTTTTGAAACAGACTGGCGCACGATGTTGACCCGTTCCAGAGCATGAGCTTGCTGGTCAACTTCTTTCTCGATTGAAGCCATGTGGTCCGCAGTGAGATTGACTGCGACAAGGACCACTTGCGAGTCAATTCCGTGCTCTGCCTGAGACAGGAGATCTGCTGCTACGAAAGCAGGATTGGCAGTATGGTCGGCAATAACCTGACATAAGCCATCTCGTTAACATACTCGTTGATACCCGTCCTTCAGGGTTTATGTGGGTAACGTTAACTTACCAAGACTTCGGATGGGCCTGCAGGCATGTCGATAGACACGAGCGCATCAGTATCGTTTTGAACCAACATTTTTGCCGCGGTAACCCACTGGTTCCCTGGGCCAAAGATCTTGTCAACCTTTGGGCATGTTTCTGTCCCGTATGCCATGGCAGCCACGGCCTGTGCACCTCCAGCCTTCAAGACAGCAGATGCTCCAACAAGTTTGGCAACATACATGACTTCTGGAGAAATGCTCCCATCTGGTCGAGGGGGCGTGGCTAGCACAATCTCCTTGCAACCAGCAACCTGAGCCGGTATACCGAGCATCAGAGCTGTTGAGGGGAGAATGGCTGTGCCGCCTGGGACATACAAACCGACACGAGCAATGGGCCGAGCGAAACGCGAGCAGACAACGCCAGGCATGGTCTTGACCACTAAAACAGACTTGTCGGCTTGCGCCTCATGGAATTTACGAATGTTGGAGTAAGCAACATCAATCGCTTTACGAACTTCGTCGTCTAGTTGCATTGATTCGGAAGCAAATGGGGGGAACACAACAGTAGATACAAGCCGCGCTTTGTCAAATTTGGCAGTCAATTCCAAAAGTGCCTCATCTCCATTCCGACGGACTTGGTCTACAATAGGCTTCACTTTGTTGATCATTTCTTCCGATTTGAGGACGGGTCTACGAAGTAATTGCACACGCTCTGCGAATTTCATGGATGCGAGATCAGATGTGCGCATTCGGATGGGACCATCGTCACCGTCTGCTGTCGCCGGCGGTACCTTTTGCGTTGAAGATGCCATCCATTGAGGTTTAGCATTGCCAGGCCTCCGCGAGACTTTCTTCGCCTTCATGTCGAGTGAATGTTCAATGTCAGCGATGCTGACTCCCGCGGCGACGCATTTTGTCAGTGCAAAATAAATTAGGTCGGCTGCCTCGAAAGCAACTTCCTCTGGAGAGCTTGCTTGGCAAAGTTCGTCGGCCTCTTCCATGATTTTGGAACGAAGTAAATCAGGATCATCAAACAAACGTTTCGTGTACGATTCCGGAGGTGAGCCCTCCAGGCGAGCCTTGAGGGTGCTCTCGAGCGCTGTAAACCCATTGGGGGATCCAAAGCAAGAGAGGCGGTTAAGGTGGCAGAATCCCGCGCCATGTTGAATGACACGATACTCTAGGCAATCTGAATCACAGTCCAAGCGAATGCTGACAATGTCCTGGGTAGCACCTGAAGTTTCACCCTTACGCCAAAGTCCGTGTTTCCGCGATTGGTAGACACCCTTCCCGGAAAAGATGCTCTCCCGTACAGACTCTACGGAAGAATAGACAAGACCGAGGGTGTGGCCAGATTGTGTAGAAACAACAGTGGGGAACAGATTATCAGACCTGTCTGAGGTGACGATAGAGAGGAAGGCGTCGGAAACGTTAATCTGTGATTTCGAGGTCTGCTGCAAGGTCAGATTGGAAAAGGGAATAACGAGTGTTGCACCAGCACTTGAAATGGTGCGAATGGTTTGAACTGTAGGGGAGACAGCAGGGTCGGGGAGAAGATAAACTGAGGAACCAGAGAAAAAGCTGGACGTTGATGAGATGAGATCACTGTCCACAGTTGGTGTCTTCAACACTACTCCGGAAACGCCACCACGAATTCTATCTGACACTGCGCTGATGCTGCCGGCATCTAAGAAGAGAATAAGTCGTTCTGCTGGAATGACATTGATTATTTCCGCCACCTGAGAAAGTGGCAAAATGACTTTCTCTACACCGGCATCCAGCCAGTCGGCGACTTGTGCAGCAGTAATCGATGTCTGCTGATCAACCAGGTAGAAGGCGTGATCAGGGATTTGTAATGAGTTTTGGGGATAAGTTATGATGGGTCCAAGACGATCAAGCGCATTGAACAACGCCCGATCGCCTGCCTTGTCTAGCAGAGGTAAAAACGCGGACATATTGGCCTTGGAGAGAATGGTTGCGTAAGTGCTAATTATCCGGCCTACCGGATCTGACTTTTCTATTTATATCTTAACACCTAAGATTGTGGCTCTGTAGTGTAGCGGTTATCACTCAAGATTCTGATAGTAAGATTCTTGAAACCCAGGTTCGATTCCTGGCAGGGCCTTGCCTTTGCATATACTGATTTTTTCTGTGTATTCCACACATATAACATTCATCTCTGTCTGTGTATCTCTCCAATCATGTCTCTAATTCTGGAGACATCATTGAACGTACCTGGTGGGTGACGCTACCTGAAGAAGTGACGTCATCATCCGCTCCTATGAAAAACCTATTCCCCGTAAATGTTTTTCTTACACCATGTCTATTGTTCACATTCCAAACATTCTCCTCGCGATTCCTCGTAACCCAGTCACTGCTGTGGGCTTGCCTCTGGCTCTTGGGCTTTTGAGTGGCTCCACGGCCTCTAAGGAAGCCAACAGCAAGTGGTATCGCGTCCGTCCGCTGTCCCTTTGGTAGTTCTCGTTTATTTATCAGTTCTCTTCAGAGCCTCCCCTCCCCTCCCTTGAGGCCCCCTCGTGAGGTGTTCCCCCTCGCGTGGAGTTCACTCTATTTAGGTTTGTCGGAGCGACCTAATAGATTGTGGTTGACGATTCCAAGGAACATACGAAGTGATGGGGTATGCATCTCACGTCACTGTCAAATCGTTGGATTCCACGGAAAATATAGCGCATAGGTCGGTCGGTAGCTCGTCAGGCTTACTTTACTGCCGCTGAGATTGTAAAAAGGAACAACCTCTCACTCGGTTTAGCTCTTTATTACGGTCAGCTCGGCTTAAACTGCTTGTGGAGTCCCCTCTTCTTTGTAGGCAAAAATGTAGGCCTTTTCTTTGCGAGAAAATTGTCTTCAAATGATCTGTGTAGATTACTCTTGCCCTCTTGGATAGTATCTTATTGACGGGTATAACCCTCTATATGACGGTTCGTCATGATGTCCTGTCTTCCAAGTGAAGTTGCAATTTGACCATTCACCAAAGAAACTATTGAACAGACCCACACACGGGAAAACAACTTATCTGCTGCTGCCATACTGCGCCTGGCTCGGCTATGCCACATACCTGAATGCTGGAATGTGGTGGCTCACCAGAGATTCTCATAAGTAGCAAAACTAGGTTTTTTCAACTGAAAGTGTATGATAGGCTTATCACAGCGTTTCGACTCTAAGAATCAGAATGATTTTCACTGTGTCCTGCTAATATATCTGAGCACATCACTTCAGAGGTCAACCACTGCGACAATTCATGACGTAGTGCCCCTACCGAGAAATACATCGAGTTCTCCATCTCGCGATGCAAGGGTTTAAATGCGGCTTTGTGGTATTCCAGGTCCTTGTCAGCCTTGTCAACCAGATTGGAATCTGCTTCTGGAACTCTTTCATTGGGATTATAGTGGTTCTTCGCACGAGAGCAGACAATACTGGCATCTATCAAATGGAATCCGGAAATTTTCAAATGGTAGCTTTTCAAATGACTCACAATAAACCGGAGCTGGGATCGACACGGCTCGCGTTGCTCTAGCATAGATATAACAAAAATGGTATGTGAATTTTTGCAAGGTATCGGGGCTGGGTGTGGAATATTAATCAAGTCTTGTCCTCAAACGTGACCTAACATACACAAATCCATTTTCCTGATGGCTCGTTTTTGCGTTCAAATCATCTTTCGAATATGAAAGGGGCACCTACGTCATAGAGGACCTAGATGATTGATAGACTCAATCATTTCAAGTGTAGTGCTGTCGAATCCGGCTTACTGAGTAATGAGCTGGTCGGCTTGTTCCCAGAATTCCAGCATGACCGTAGAGATAGAAATCGAACTCAATGGGATGACAGACGCCTTCGTCTACTACCGTTCCAGGAGGGCAATTCCCGTTAATAATGTCGCGCTCATCTGGCCTCGGGAAAAATCTGGAAGACCTCTTGATAAGCAGCCATTTAGGGACTGCAGATACTACTGACCGTACATGATGTCGCTTCCCAACGACGACGAGAGTGATCTTGGCGACTATCTTGACTTCCAGGAGTGCTTCTATAGGAACTGTAGTAAGGAAAAATGTCGGCGTGCATCTAGATAACGATTGCACCTTTCAATGCAGGCAGCTCTGAGTCCTCATTCAGGAAAGACCGATTCTATTCGATTCAGTAAGATTACTCACCTGTCTCTAACACCTTAGGGAACTGGCCCTCGGAGACACCATCTACATTGCCGGTCATGGGCTGCGCATTCTTTCCGTGATAAATTGACTTACCTCTGTAGAACAGTAAACGGGCTTCCCTCGACCTATCGCCACTTCGACAGTTTGCTTTCCACTTCTTTAGGATATTCTAGAAGAATAAGTTTGTTGGAGATGAATTTCTCATGAAGAACCGCGAGCAAGACTAACGACTGCCATTGGCTTTAGGTCTTGGATGATTTCAACTCGAGAATCTTGGATTCGGGTTTCTTATTAGACATTGTCAACGAGAACGGATGTTTCATGTGCTCATCCTGAACACTCACCGGCAACAAATTTGGCTACATTATCATCAATATTCCCGACCAGGGCCGTATATGATGGTAGTCCCGTAACCCCGGGCGCGGGATGGACGACGTCAGCACCTGAGGCGAACGTCAATGATCATTGCGAACAGGGAATTCACTTACCCATGACGATCACAGGGCTGGACAAATCGATGATAGTGTTGGCCCCTCCGGGGCTGAGAATCATATTCACCCCGCCGAGCTTGGAATTGATCCTGTATGCAGGTGTCAGAGTGAAGGTTAAAAGGAGAGCTAAATAACATCACTTAAGTGCAACATTGGAATAGTACCGGATGATACTACCTGGTGGCCTGCATGGTTGGCGGAGGCTATAGGAGCCTGGGTTCTCGACCTTGCACTTTGAAGCCCTCATACACTGGGTCGCAATTCCCGCCTTTTGTGCATCTTAAAGAGTAGTAGACGACCAAGAGGAGAAAAACATACGTGCACGTTACCGAAACTCAAAGAAAATTCCATGAGATGTGTGTGGCTAAATATACAAAAGGAAGGAACTTACTATTTGACAAATGTGTATAGGTCATTTCCCAATTCAGGTAGAATCACGATAATGAGCTGAGGAGAAGCTCCTCGTTTCTGCTTGATAGTTTCAACAAAATCGGTTAACTCTTTAATGATGTCTCTCTGAGGATTTCCAGCCCTTTTCAATGGCATCTCTGCCGGTATAGATACCCCTTCCACGTAGATAAGTCACGAGATTATAAACTGAAATTTGATAACCATACCAAGATCGTTCATAACGGAGCGCAAAATGATGAAGCAGGCATTAGCGTCGTTGATGGTGAATTTCGCCGTAGATTCAAGTGTGAATATAGCTACTGGAGCGATTTTTGAAACAGGAGCAAAGAACTTCCTCTTGTCCCTGGCGAGATGTCCATTAGCACATCAGCATACAGGTCGAGAAATAATGCCAACATGTTCCAAGCCCCGTTCTTAGGAATCTCAAATCTCGATATAAGACGAAGGTTCCCGGAGGATTACGTTCAAACTTACAAATGATCTCGACACAACAGCTCCTCTCTTGTTTGTCTCCTTCGTTGTGAGAGAAGGGGGATCCAGAACTCTTGCTCGGGTAGTAATGGGACCCTCTGGATGGATGCTAAGTCTGAAATTCTCAACGTAAGAAGACGTATTGTAGCATAGTTTCTGAGCCAGAGTATGTCAGTCCTTCATATACATACAACGGAAAACCATCAACAATTACACGCGGTGCATCCCTGATCTTTGCGAGACGCTGATCGGGCCTTTTTGAGGCGAATCTGACCATGTCCAGAGCACTTTGTGGAGGAACTTGCCGCCGTGCCAATTGACCCTTGATAACAACGCACAACTCGAGAGGAATCAATGCTCCATTCCCCACCTGTGTGAATATTGTCAATACTAGTATTTTTTCAAGTAATAATCATGCACCTCCACACATATTATGTCGGGATATTGGAGGCGACGACCAATGATTTCATGAAAATATTGAGCAACAGTCTTTCCGGTGTCTTTGTGGGTGATTTTGTTTGCTCCGAATTCAGTGAACTTCCGAACCACACGAGGATTATGCTGCTCAATAGTGGTCTGAATATGAAGCCCATGCGTGAAATGCTGTAAACCGTAACGATCGCGATCATGGAGCATCCCATTCGGTCGAGGGACAAGTGCCTTGATATCATTGGCACGTAAGTGTTTCAAGCAAAGGTCAATGAGACGCCCGCCTTCGAAAACAACTCCAGTTGTAATGTCGATATTGATCATTATGGAATCACCAGCAGGACGGACAGACTGGAAGTATCCCTGCCACAGTTGAAGACCGTTTCTTAAGTCGCCGGTTCGTGCATCCTGATCATCTTCGATGAAGAATGAACGAACATTGTATGAATACTTCATGGAGGGCTCCATGCGAACGGCCACATTTATAGCCTCGACCGGCTGTCAGGATTGTTTGAGACTGGAAAAACTTCAGTTGCTCACAGTTATGGCTGTTGTGGCAGCACTGTCATATGATTGTTTACCTTCAAGGAAGCGGTGAAGGACCCTGTGACAACCAATCAGTCAGTTATAAGAGTAAACAAAATCATAGAACAGACTCTGGGTTGATCTCGGCTACTTTGGTGAGTTTGATACTGATGGGTTTCGGATGTTTATTTCCGGGAGGAGTTTGACTGGCTCGTGGATAGATAACATGAAACTGATGTAACTCATGAGAAACGGCCAACAAGAGGCTAATGACGCACCTCCTTTGTATCATTTTCGTCGAAAGGTAATTTTATTGTGGAAAACAAGTTTTTGCCTCCATCGTATGCGGCGGGTGGCGAAAACACTTCAGGAGCAGTATAGGTCTGTAACTCTTGAATTATTTTCATATGCAATCGTGCCGGGAGTCTCTTTTCGCCTGCCGAAATGACTAGAGCTATGTGAGTCCGAGCGCAGCCTTATGAAGGGAAGGAGGTGTACCAACTACAAGATCATACTAAGACTCATGGGAAAAACACGTATATACAAGAACGAATCATCGTAGTGGTGAATTACACGTTTGGGAGCGGTAGTTTTGAAAAAATTGGCAGTCACTTGCATGGCCTTACCGGCCACACCAAAGCCAGGGCGTCTCACACCTACCGCATTGATATGGCTCTCATAAGTGGCAGCATGTTGGAGGGGAGTACCTTGACCACGAAGAGGCTGCGGGGTATTACGAGCACCCCCTCGACTAATAACGGGATTGGGCATTTCCAACTTCAAGCTTTGAAAGCGGGTCAGAGAAATTGAAGACGAAAGAAGATCGAAAAAAGGTGTGGCGTGGGCGAAGAGTCCATTATCATTCACTGAATGGCTTGCTTTTTTTTCTTTTATGGTAACTACTACTTTGATTGGTGGCGATAGTACCCAATTCGGAAAGATAGGGGGAAGACCTTCACTGCCAACAAGCTGGTCGATGGGTTGAACAAAGACAAGGAATTCGTCTCTAGACAGCGTGGCACGACTCTTGAGCCATCGAAGACGCGAGAAGTTTATCGTCAAGCTATAGCTGTGTAGATTGATAGGGGTTGGGTATTTGCCTCGGGTTGTTCTCGGGTTGTTACCGTGTTCTTGTGAGAGATCTTTTTGTACCGGGATCCACTCGATTGCATATTATGCATTATATATCGTCAGCTCTCCGTGTTCCTCGTCCCTGCAGGACACTTGGCAGTGTGGCTCCACCTGGACATGTTCAGACCCTTTGGACGAGCACTGTATCATCGTACTGCCCACAGCCTCCAGTGGTGTGTTCCTCAATTCGGAACGGTCCATAGTTGGATAATCTGAACCGTGACAGGGCGTGGCTGCAACGTGCCCAGTACTCTAGCTTTATTACAACCATAAAAACTCTTCTTGCAAGAGTTAATGTGTCACTGACTCTTCAAGCTTCCAGTCTATCATTGGGGAGCACTCTTGACATTGATTCACCTCTGTCTGTCTTCACGGTGCCGACAATATGCATCGCAACATGAGCTACCGCAAACCTGCACCAGTCTATATCCCTTCGCCTCCAACCTCTCCCGTCCCGAATCCTACATGGCCGCCTTTTCTCGCATCCAAAGGAACAGACAAGGTATCCAAATGGCGGCCACTTGTGATTTTTCGCTCACGTCGTTCTGGGTTCCGCATCGGTTAAGCCGAATCGGCTTGGATATGGCAAAGAAAAACCATTGCCAACGATCCCGGCAAGCAAGCAAGCCCCAGAAGCTCCAGCAAAACTCTTGACCTGTTCCAGAAGTACCAACGTTAAATCTCTTCCAATAGCACGACAAGCTTCAAAGGTAATTTGAAGCTGTGGTTTATCACTGCTGATATAAACCCGACCTGTCCTTGACAAGGCTCGCACCACCTCATCTGGTGCTTTGAGTAGCCTCAACTATTGTTCAGATTCCGAGAACACCCATGTTTCTTGCATTTCCAACACCAGGTCCACGCGCCGGTCATCCAGTCAACAGAGCCGCCAAGTCTATACACGGTCTCAGGTAATCGGCCGAATTGATTCCGGAGAAAGGTTAACATATCAAATCTCGCAGTCTTATCGTCCTCCGACTCCTCCGAGGCAAACTGAGAATCGAAGGTACAGCAGGGGTTACACGACCACAATACTCCATCGGGATGATCGCGATCGTACGAGGGTGTCAACGTCGACACACAATCAATATGACAGAACTCAGTCGTCAGACACATACTGTGAGAGGCAACAGTTCCATGGGCCGCGAGTATCAAGAACCCTTCGTGCAGAATCCACGAGATCGTGCATGTCGCAGTTTTCCTTAGGGACTTCTGAGGTATGGTCAGGTGGGACGACCGTTACGGAAGGCTACCCAAGTTGCCCTGTGCTGCCCACAATGTCACAGAAAGAGATTAGGGATGGAGAAGTGCAAGAACCTGAGCCCGACGAGTTTGAGCTTGTCCGTTCATCATTTTGGGGCAGAATGGGGATGTGGGTCTGGTCGCTCAAAATGCACTCCAAGCATGCCCTGCGAGGATGGTGCTTGTAGGCCTGGGGAAGGTCGGCCGTATATCTAGTTATTGTAGCATATGTATTTGAGTGTATAGTAGATAGGTTATTATTATGCAGTGGTTTTTGGACAAGCAAAAGCAAACATTTCGGAATTGTGGGTTTGGAGGATCATCGATCACTGAGAGTCCTGTCGACACCCTTTTATTCCCTTGCAAAGGGGATGCACGTCTGAGAGCGGGGCTCTCCTTTCCCAGCCCCTGCACATATAATTTTCTATCTCATCCACCATGTCAATAGACTCAACCAGCATTCACCAACCACAGGAGTCTTTTTCTTCCAGATTGTCATCGGACAGTATCCGACCCACTGAGAGATCCACTTCCAACCTTCCCCAGCAAACCCATCCTCGTTCGCTTGAAGAGTTCCGCAAGTCCGAAGGACGAGAAAACAGGAAACGGCGGCTTCAGGCTCTTTGGAATCGTTTGCCTCCTTTACCTCAGCCAAGGGGGTGCACTTCCAATGACAGTGCACCAAAACCACTAGGACCTGGAGGACTGACCTATGAAAAGGCAGAATCCATACGTGCCATGTATGACGACGAGCTGCTGGTCCGTTGCAGAGGTTCCAAAGATAGAAGTGGAACACAAAGAGTAAAATGGGACGAGTTTAAGGAATATGCTCAAGCGAAGGAAGTAGGCAAGTCCATCCATTCGTTACCGTTATTGCTCATAACTATGCGCAGAACTTTGGCTTGTTTTCCAGGAGTTAGACTTGGATCGCAATGGGCAATTAGACGCAGACGAGCTCCACTTTGCCCTCTACAGATCTGGTATGTGATACCCACACTGCCGTACTTGTCAGCCAAAAGTCAGGATCTGCAATCGATTTCTCATCGCATTTGTCCGCTCAGGAATCCAAGTATCACCTGAGGCCTTTTCCGAATTCATGTCTTTCCTGGCCACATCACCCGACTCGCGCCACATCACATTTGCCGAGTTCCGAGATTTCCTGCTTCTTCTACCACGAAGAGCCTCTCCGGATGAAATTTATAGGTACTATGAAGTATCGCGACTTATCCGGGATGACGGTCGTGGTCCTGCTCGGGTCATCATGGAAGGTTAGTGAGCATATGTGATCTATCTAAATATGCAACTTGCTCAGAGTTTTTCTTATCAGGTGACGTTGACTTCAGTGCTGAGGACAAGCCTCCATACTTCATGCTGCACACACATACCAACACCCGTACTATCAGCCTATCTGCTTCTGGCTTTCATCCATCGTCTTCCTCCGCGCAGCCCCAATCTAGCAGCGACCAGGGCCCAGTAGTGTACGTAGAAGAAGAACACCAGAGTTTTCTCGAGCGTCATACCTCCCTTCGGTTTCTTCTCGCTGGAGGCATTGCAGGTGCCGGTGTGTATCTCAATCCGTGGCTCAAACTAAGGATTCATGGACACTTGATCAGTTTCGCGGACATGCACGGCTCCGTTCGATCGACTCAAAGTATTCTTGATTACGCGATCATCTAATTTAGATGGTGTACCAGCCATTGGCAATACAGGTGGTGCCAAGGCCATTGGAGGTGCAGTGACACGTATATACTCGGAAGGAGGTGTCTTGGCCTTTTGGACGGGTAATGGACTCTCTGTAATGAAGATATTTCCCGAGTCGGCCATCAAGTTCTTTTCTTATGAGTCGGCGGCAAGTGTAATGCATATTGGATCCTGGTCTCTACCTCACGTTTTTCATCCTCAGAAGCGTGCTTTTGCCAAGTACGTAGACAACGTTGATGATCCACGGGAAATTAGCAGCTTGAGCCGGTTTCTTTCTGGCGGTATCGGAGGAATTACTAGCCAACTCAGTGGGTTGTTAACTTTTCTCTCACAATGACCGGTATAACCGTTCTTCTATATGAAAGGTATCTATCCATTGGAGACACTTAAAGTGAGCCCATTTATTTTCTGGAATTGTCAAAGTTGATCGCATTCGACGACAGACTCAAATGATGAGCAACATTGGTGTCAAACGGACCTTTGCCCAAGCAATGCGCCAACTCTATTCCATGGGCGGTATGCGTGCCTACTACCGCGGCCTAACAGTAAGCCTTCCATTCATTTATATGAACGTCGTATCGACTTTTTTTTTTTAAATCCTCTAGGTTGGCCTCACAGGGGTATTCCCGTATGTCGTGTTTGCTTCAAAACTCTTGTTAACCCACTATGTTTATTCTCTTTAGTTACTCAGCGATCGACATGAGTACCTTTGAAGCCCTCAAATTAGCCTACCTCAGATCAACCGGCAAGGACGAACCGGGTGTGTTGGCTCTCCTCGCCTTTGGGAGTATATCGGGAAGTGTGGGAGCGACGAGTGTATATCCCCTCAATCTTGTACGTACACGGTTACAGGCATCAGGATCGCCAGGGCATCCGCAGAGGTATACCGGAGTGTGGGACGTGACCGTGCAAACATGGGAGAGGGATGGTTGGAGAGGGTTTTACCGTGGTTTGTTCCCCACATTGGCCAAGGTGAGTCACCGAAATGGATTGTACTCCCATCACCTTGGGTATCAACGACCAGAGGGGGAAAAAAAGAATTCTGCGACTATGGTATTGATCTCTGGCTAGGTTGTTCCGGCTGTGTCAATATCGTATGTGGTTTATGAGCACAGTAAACGAAAGTGAGTTGTTGTGGCAAAGAAGGCCGCATGTTGAATTTACCATTTTCTCTTCACGTAATGTAGGCTTGGAGTTTAAAGACTTGCCTAATCATTATCGATATCGTCATCTTTATTATATATATATCTATCTCACTGGACCGTCAGCAACCAAATTGTAACATATAGAGGATCGGATCACCAGTACCTTTCCTTCGATTCCTTATTTGCATTGCTCTGCAGGTATGCTGTAGAGGAGTGGGGTATACAGACCCATTTATTGCAGGGACAGAAATTCTAGTAGAGTACTTCCTATTTATAATATACCCGATTGTAACAAACAAGCGACAAAGCAGGTTGTCAACCGAACTACATGTGTAACCAAAGGGATTAACATGGCGAAAAGAGATCGATTACAGCGATCAAAAATTATGAAATGACGTGAATCCGTGCAATGGAGCTATTGTTGCGCAAATCCAGTAGATGAAGCAGGGCTGAACCATTAATCATGAAAGGTCATTAGGAGAAATAGTGCAGAAAAAAAAAGCATTAGAGAAAGAGGCATCGAATGGCGTAGGGGAGTGTGAAATATAAATATGATAATTCATGAAGGCCGAAGAGAGAAACCTATGGTTAGTATCGCAAACAAGAGTTTAGGAATGAGAATCATCAAGGGCAAGTTTCTCCTGAATGAGGACATGAAGCTGGGTGGAAGGGGTGCGATCGCGTGATCGAGAACTGGTTCCAGAGGCCAAGCGGATCTTGGAACGCAAGTCTTGTGTCCAATTGCGTCGAATGGAAGATTTATCATCGGATGATGGGCGTGTGACCGATGGGTGGATCATGGTTCGAAGACGGTCTCGAGCAAGGATAGGAGCTAGAGAAAGGAAGGAGAGAAAGACGAGTTTGAGGATGAGACGAGGGCTCATGAGAAGGGAGGAGATTGATTCGGGGGTGGGAGAAGGGCTCGAGGCCACAGTCTGAAGAATGTCGCCAATCTAGCGGAATCCATCAGCTGATGAATGGAAGGACTCGGGAGGAGGGGACTCGGGTCTTACCTGACACGTGACGGCAGTCCAAGGTAGACTCCCAATGAAGCTGCCGAGCAGACAGTCGGTGAGAGATACGCTGCAGACACCGCAGGCGATGTTGATGGCCGACCAAGGGACGATGCCGACGAGGCGGAGGACCGAGAGCCGGACCCAGGGGGATTTTTTTGATTTTGAAGGGTCAGTACAAGGAGGATCATGTTCCAGTTCAGAGTCTCCACTGAGGGCAGCTCGTGCCATTTCGAGGGCTCGGGGAAAGAGATAGGTAAGGAAAGGGGAAAGAGGGGTTGAGAGAAGGGTGGCGCAGAGAGAGCCGAGGGTGGTCAGTAGAGCCAGGAAGAGAGTGGCAAGGGCCGGGGAGAAGAGAGCACCGGCCAAAACGTTCTGTGAGTGGTGTGAGAGAGTGAGAATGGAGAGGAAGAAGAGCGACCGACCCAGATAACGCTGCCGGGAATGGACCAGGCATGCTTCCATACAGCTGAAATGGCCATGACACCCATGACATGGAGAAGGGGCCAGGTGCCAGACTGTGTATAAGCTGTGAGCTCACGGCCTAGTTGGGCGACATCGTCGATGGTACGGGGCCAGGCGAGAGAGATGGGGAGGGTGGACATGCAGTAGAAGACGAGGGCAGTAGAGACGGGGAGCAGGCAGACGACGAGAACGATGGGAGCATGAACGGGGGGGAAATGGAGGGGATTTTCGGGGGGAAAGGTCGTTTTGTGGGAGGAGGCGGAGAGAGGGAGGACGAGGTGGTCTGTGCTGGGACGGGGAGAGGAAGGAGGTGACCAGGGACGGTGGTCGTCGTTGGGGATGTGGAGGGCATGGAGGATGCGGGAGGCGACGACGACGAGCATGGCACACGGCAGAGACGGAAAGGGAAACATTTTCATTTTCATTCATATCACAACACCGGGGAGATGACTAAGCAAGCCTGCGCTTCCCACGCTCGTTTTAACACTAGATGACACTTGAGAAAACACTAAGCTAGTGGGCCCTTCTGCTCTCCTGGATCACTTCTGTAAGCTCCTCCAGCTTGCGTTTCGAGCGGAGCAAGGTTCCGAGCTGCACGGGACAGTTAGCTATCAAAGACCAGCACAACAACACATACCCTCTTCTTGACCAGCTTCCGGGCCTTCTTGTCCTGCATACCAGGGGTCAGCTTTTCGGAAGCACAACGCCGGTCACACCTTACCCGAGAGTTCCTCAGCAATTCCAACGCCCGACGCTCATAGGGCGAGTAGCCAACCACCTCACGGACCACAGTCCGCACGAACTTGGTCTTGGCAGACAACACACCCTTGCGGCGGCTCGGCTGTGGGGCTTGGCTGATAGGGGTTGTGGGATGGCCCTTGTTGAGCCCGTAACGAAGATCTGTAGAGAGTACAAGGAATGGAGTACGCTGGGTCTCAAAAAACACACTCACTGCTGCGAACCATGTTGTTGGTGGTTAGTATCGATGATGATCATTTCCATTGGGTCACATGGTATTGGTGCTATACAGTTGACGTCGGATCATCTCACGATTTCTAACTAACAAAGTGCTTCAGTGAGCCACACCAGCCCAGATCTCGGATCTCGGGACCCACAAACGCGCCATGTCACCCGACATCATCAGTGCTCGCGCCTGACCTCGCGTAGTACTGTTACCCTCCTCTTCCTCCTCCTCCTCCTCTTCCTCTTCCTCTTCCTCCTCTCCGCCCATGGCATCCTACTCTAGGATCAGTACACTTCCTCTATGCAACAAGACATTACATACATACCGGGTCAAAGTCTTCCATAGGTCTGTCTACATCCTCCTCTTCCACATCGTCGTCATATCCCTCATCGCCATCGTCAATCCACCGTCCTCGCCAGTCAACAGCATCCAATTCCTCCGCATCCTCAGGCCTCAACCGCAACCACTGCATTCTCGGTCCACTCTTGGCCCTCTCACTTACCTTGAATCCATATATCCGTGGTACATACACGTACCCTGCCGCACGCTTTTGTCCCCCATTCGGATTCGGATTCACAAAGGGAGATGGTCGTGGATGACTTCCTTGCGAGCTACGTGGTGAAGAGGGTGTTTCGCCTGGCTGTGGAGGTCGCCAGAACGGTGCAGGCGCTAGTTCTCGATAAGTCTGGAAAAATAGATGTGGAAATGTAGTTCCAAAGAATGCACCTGGCACCCCCAAATAGTTAGCGATTCCCTGACATGTTGAGTGAGACCTGCATCAACATACCATCTACGCCTTGGAATCGGCTACTCGGCGGGACATACAGGTCATTACAGTTGGGACAGAACAACTTGACAGTATCTAGTCCCGGAATGTCTGATCGACCACAGGGCACGACACTGGTCCCCGAACAGTAAACTCGGGGGCAAATCCCAAAAACTCCACCATCGTATTTTTCCAGCTACCCAGCATCCAATGAGCCAATGAATCCAAAAGTCCATTCCAATCAGAAACTTGCCATAGCCTGTAGACCACCCCGAGTCAGGATGAAACGCTGGTGCACTAGTCCATACAACATTTCCGCAGATGACTCCACGATAGAGACATCTGGTATTTTGGAGTCATCTTCATCTGACAGAGCCGTGGGGAGGTCATTACACGTGCAAATCCCGCAGAAACAGTCCTGTCCACACCTGGATCAACATCCAACACCATTTCCATCGCCTCCTTCCAGAACGGTACCATATTGTTGAGGCCTGTGAGATTGAAGTCATCCTCGATAAATTCTTCAGTAACTTCGCAAAAGTATTCATGGCCAGGTAGAGAACAAAACCAGCTGATCCAGGTCAACGTAGATGTAGGCGTTGAAGACGCTGCGTAGAAACTCATCGTCAGCGGCAGGTGAGGGAAAGAAGGTTACAACCGAAGGGGGAGGAAAGGAGGGAGCCTGTAGGATAAACTCACTGTAGCCATCTTCCTGCTCTTCGGGTTCCTCCATGATCTCATCACCCTCCCCGGGAGCACTAACCTGCTCCTCATCGTCCATTGGGTGCTGCTGCATCTCCAATTGCCGTCAATGAACTGACCACGCACTCAACAATTTCCATTTCGAACTCCGATCGATCTGCCTTTAATGTCTTATTCCAAGTACACATAGTTACATGTCATGGTTTTCGCTACACCTCCAGCCCACATTGACGATCCCATGATCAGTAGTAAAACGATCTGCCCACATCCCCAACTTATCGCTCCGTAACATGCGGCTCTAGTCCACTTGAGTCCTCGCATTTCTACGGCAAACGTACTGATCGTGGTGAGACAGCCACAATACCCATCTCCTAGCCCTTGCAAGAGCGAACAAGCACTCCATGATACAGGACTCTGCAGATTTTGTAAAACATGGAACGTCCCCAACAGCGCAGTCCCCGTCAAATTGGCCGACAAAGTTCCGAGAGGTAATCCCTCAATGCGTGGATTCAGATATAAAGAGAAAAGGTATCGAGTCAAGGCCCCTGGAAATGCGAACAGAAGCGCAGCAGTCGCACTATGCCGAATTCGAGGTGACATACGAAAATACGCCGGAAAAACCGCAGCATACATACACACCGACAGCACAGTCCATGTGTATCGGATAGGCTTACTAGGGAACTTGAGCGTAGGTAGATATGGCACAATTGAGTTGGCCATGTTCCATCCGAAAGACACGGATGCAATCGAGAGCGAGAAAGTAAAGACTGTTTTTCCCAGCCCGTCTACGAACTACTTTGCTTCAGGTTAGAAGACAACACCTGTTTTTCAAAAGGGGACTTGCACTGTGAAAACCACTGCGATGGTAGTTACCAGCATTTATCCATGAGTTAAAGACATCTAGTTGCCAGCTGGAGAATGTAGTCAAAGACCCACAGAATCCTAAACTCATATATGAGATCACCCCTTTTTGGTCAACTCCACGACACAACTATACCTGTCGTCAAAGCAGTGTAAAACGGACCATAACTATGTCCAGTTCCACGTCTTAGAAAAGTATTTTCATTAAAGGGCTTAACTCACAATTGAGCGATAGGTTCTTTCAGCCTCAGACCAAAACCCATGATCAAACACCCAAGGGCCTGGACATACGCCAGTGGAAATATGGACTCTCCATCATAACTCGTCATAGCCAAAAGGCCGAGTCGTGCAAGAACACCTAGGATGGATGACGGGATTAAGAGTGCGATAACAGGGATTGAGAGCGGCTGGTATATTTTGTATTTTGGATGAATGCCCTGTGCTTCAGAAGCAGCTGGAGGTCTGTCTATCGATGGTATTGACGAGACGTCTATGTTTTCATCTTGTGTATTCTGATAGGGGTGTTCCTCGCCATCGTGAATATCGACTGTAATAGGACCAGGACATGGCTTGGACATGGAGAAGCGTGGGATCCTGAGGACTATTTTGGTTCTAATGATACCGATGCGCACACTTTGGCAAGAAAATGAAACTATACTCTACAATCATTTGTGACCTTGTCGAGTACTAGTTCTTAATTTTTGTTCGCTGGTGTTAGTGCTCTCCCAAGGACGAGCAAATGAATAAGCAATCTGGTTCACATGTTTCAATCCCATGACGTTCAGGGGATTTGTCAGTGTGTTTGCTCACCCCTTTCATAAGGGCTCTGAGTACCTACCGAACTCATATCTTCGAGTTCACCTACTCGAGAGGAAGAAGAATATAACCGCGGTGATGCCATATTCGGCCTGGATCTTGATCACGAAAATATCAGCTCGACGCAGACCTAGATTCCGACATCAGCATAGACATTGTCCCAGTCTGCAACCATAGTGAGGTTGTCTCGCAAGCTTCTTACCTCTATGAGATTCTTTCTTGATCGTTATTTCAGGCCCTGAAGGGAAGTTGTGATTGTTGTGATTGTACAGCGTTTTGGACCGTTTACTCAGGTGGGATTGGATAGTGAGTCCCGTGCCAATGGTCGGTCACATCAGACAAATTCGTCTAGAATTCCAAGGCTGAGAACTTTCCCTCGATCGACTGTTAAGATAACGAGACTGATCATAATTCAATCTAATCGTAACCCATGAATGCATCTACGATCAACTGCCAAGACCACAAGAGATTGTTAGAAAGAAGCGAAGCCCATTTGGTGTGTGGAGAGGAGGGGGAAAAAATCGCCTCCAAACCAAGCCTACAGGCATTATACCTTTCATCTACACAAGGCAGAGTAATCTTGGTCCTCGCCATTAGGCTAATGTAAGGTCGTGAGGATCCACCTACTAGCCTTGGTTTTCGACAGACCGAGTCAAAGACTCGCTCGTGGGACAAGTCGGATCAATATACAGCAGCTTCAGGGCTGGGTTTACATTGTTGTATAAGCGGAATATACGCAATATACGCTTACGATAACGGATCATCCATCCAGAAACCAAAGCCATGATTGTTCGCAAGTGGAGAAGAGAGGGGGTTAGAGAGCGTGGACTAGGCCTGTTTCCTGGCGTCGAAGGGTGTGGAGAGAGTAAGAGATATGAAATCAGTGGAGGGGAAAGAAAGCTATAACGAAGAGATTATTATACACTTCACTTGATGCCCCCCCTGTCGTTCGTTATCTACCACCCTTCTCTGCAGTACGCATCAATGCCACCCTCATCTGCCATTCCCGACTTTTATTATTTCTGGTTCGCTGCGTACGAGCCTTTTTTGACTATGATGGGATTCATAGGAACTTGCACGTATGTTTCCTGATCACCTACTTTTGTTCTTCTCTCTCAACTGATCAACTTATTAAAAGCGATCCCATCTCCGTAAGCAGTCCCCACTCGCGACTCTTCTAACCCAGTCAAATTCTCTCGTCAAACTAGACCCACAACACTCAAGCACCATGGCCAAACGGCATACAAATACCTAACGTACTTCCACCCGCAACAATCGTCACCACCGTCCAACTCGCACACGTTTGTGCTCTCGTCGGTGTCATGAACTATTTCACTCTCACTGCCATCCGCAAACACCTCTCTTACAACCTCGCTATCCAAGAAAAAATGGTTCAAGCCTTATTCATCCCTCTTGTCATTGGTGATGTCTTGCATCTGGCTGTGACGCTCTGGGCATTAGGCGATCAAAAGTTTGATTTTGCAAATTGGAGTCCGATGCTGTGGGCGACCAATCTCCTTGGACTGAGTTTGATGCTTCCACGGATGGCTTGGCATCTTGGTATAGGTCGTTACGTTGATGCGAGAGATGGATCTCAAACGAGAACCACTATGCTCAAGGAGCTTAGAAGAAAATCAGGATGTACCATTGTCACCAAGTCGTAGTTTACGTTACGTCGGAGCCGCTCAGATCGAAGAAGCCCCGATTATCTTTAGATGTCTAGATTTCTTGATAACCTGCTAACAAAAGTTGGTCTTCTTGATAGGTGATGAATTGCCTTGGAGCGGCGCCGAAATATCGATATTGTACTACCGTTGTCACGTACACGACTCAGAACACTCTTGAAAATTAGCAGCAAAAAGATGACAAAAACAGTGATAGAAGCATCGAGTTAAAATGTCATCTGAAAAGTACCGCCTAGAAGGGTGAATTGACAATATTCGACTGGCTAGAAAGATGATTACCAGCCAGCGAATACCTCGTTGGCTTCCTAAGTTTGTTCTTATTCACAGCAAGCACGTTATTATCTAAAGCCACAATCTATCAAGGTGTCAGCCAATAGCAGCAAAAAAATGGAAATAGCACGCAATTAACTCACAATTTCCTTGTCATCTCCAAACTTGAAATTATCTTGCACGACGTGATCCTCATACTTCTTAATTTCGTATCTGTCAAGAAACCCTTTCTTGACCTTGGAAAAGTCCCAAGCGATGACATATTGTCCTGTGGACGTTACGATGGCGTTTTCTTCCTGTCCTTCACCTTGGTTGAATCTACGTTAGGCAAAATGCCGTATCACAGAAAGCCAAACCAGATTCGAAGACCGTTTTGAGTCAAGAGCTAAGGGGACCATGAAATCCACGCACCGGGCAGGACTAAATGAGATGTTATGACCCATATAAGCAACATGCTCAGAACGTAATTGTAACCTCCGAGGCATTGGTTTTGCATTTGCAGGGAAGCTACGATCGAACCCAAGTTGACCAGAGTATCGCCCTTCACCGATGAGAGTATCGATGAGCAACAAGTACGTCTTGGTCGTTGCGACGATATATCTTCCATCTGCAGTGACATCGATCCCAATAATAGGATCTCCGAGTGGAGGGAGCGCCGTCTTAGCATTCTTTCCGATCGAATCAAAGAGTCGGATATCGCCCTTTTCACTCGCCACAGCCAGTTTACCTTCTCTCGTCGTAGTGACTCCGGAAAATTTGTTCTTGCTGACATATTGTTTGAATTGGCTGTCGACGAGCTTGTTTCCAGATATACGGGGATCGATACGGAAAAGAGCGTTTCCAGATGTTCCAACGATAGTTTGTTCTCGGGTTGTCTGTGCAAATTTGTTTTCGGGGGCAATGTTGAGAACCGGTATGTCTTCGTGGACCTTCCATTCCTCTACGACCTTGGCGCGCTCAATATCTAGACTAAAGAGGGAATTAGAGTCCCCTGGGTTCATCAAAATCATCTTTGTGTCTTGGTCGTGTAGCATGACCTGAGAAAAGTGGATGAGTAAAAGAATTTGATAGTGGAAAAAGCATACATTTTGTGGCTTGAAGCTCTTGCCTTTCGGAGTAGTCAGATTGCTAATCGTTGCACAGTACTTGACACCCGAGTCAGATGAATGACTGAAAACACCAATATTGTTCCCGCGGACGACGTATGAACGGTCTCCCTTGTACCCAACAGTGAGTTGAGAGTTGGAGTCTCCTCTCAGAGCTGGTTGTAGCCCATCTTCTTCGTCTTCTTGTACCTCATCGTCTTCTTCATCAGACTCTACAGGTAGTCCAATGAACAGTGGACTCGTTTAAGGAGTCTGTGAACATACCTTTATCGACCTCCAAATCATCTATCACTTCCTCTTCCTCATCTTCCTCCGTAACATCCTTCATATCTACGTCTTCATTGGAGCTCATGACGTATCTCTGCTCATCTTCCTTTATCTTCCCCCAAGGCATTTGATGCAGTGTCTCCCACATGCACTTAATAAACATATCACACATCTCAGAATAATCTTCCGAAGACGCAAACCTCAAACACCAACCATTCCACTGCCCGTTCGTGCTTTGATTATTCCAGGTGATAGACGACATTTTATGTGTCCATTTCGGATTCATGTCAGATGAAAAGTCGTGTGCGAGAAGTAGATGCTCTCCGTTGTGTGCTGCGAGGCAATAATGGAATGGTGTGTCAGTACGCCGAAGGATGATGGCCGTAAAGACGCCTTGGGATTCAAACTGTGCAGTGGGAGTATCCCAGAGGTAAAGAAGCGCTTCTTTTGAAACGAGAGTTTCAATGTTGTTGGGCATGACGGTAGGAGTCATTGTAGATGGCGTTGGTTGACGTTTGACTTTATCTGGGAGGGGCGCAAGTGAAGAGGTAGGTTTGGTGGGTGTGTTCTCTACAGGAACAGATTTAGCAGCGATCCTGTGCCTTGGGGTAGGCTTTGGCTTGGGTTTGGGAGGACTAAATAATTCAAGAATAAGCCGAACAAGCTGAGGAGGAATAGCAGAACGCACTGCCAAATGAACTCTTCTAGATCGGTATCCTTAGTCTGTTCCGCACTCTGCCTATACTTTCTTTCATACATGGCACGATACATGCAAGTTTCGAAGAAGGCTTTAGTAGGCTCGTTTGTTCCGGTGGCAACAAACTCGAAAAATTCGTCGATGTCACCGTTCAGGTCACGCCAAAGGAAAGAAGGTTCGTTGTCGACTGAGCTCGTTCGAAATTCGAGTTCGTCACTGATAAGGAAGGACCTTTCTTCGTCAGCTGTCGCGGGGAGTTTGAGGGAGAGAGATTTAAATTAAGGTGTCGAGGGCTCACTCTCGTCCTCATCTTCGAGCAATTCTTGGTCCCCTTCGTCATAGACTCTCGTGACGACCAATTGAAAATTGTGTTCTAGCGAAGGAACACGACGAATAGTGACCATTGCATCATTATAGCTGTGAACACGTCAGATGACAGATATAGCGTGTTCTCTGTTGACATACATGCACTCTCGTGAAGAGCGTATGTTGCCAGGCCTGACAAGATGAAGCTGGCCTAGTTGAAGCTGGTGAATATATGTGATTATAGATAAGCAAAAACATGCCTGTCTCAATCTTGACCACCTCTGCGGCATTAGGATCCTCTATTGATGTGAGCAAAGAAAGTGATTAGGGATCGGGTCCTGGAGAGAGATCAGACTGAAAAAGTACGGACGCCAAACTTTGCCGATGACTAGTCAAAAATTGAGTATTGATAGCTGAGTTTTTGGACAAGAAGTACTTACGGCTCCTGAAGATATTCATGGGGAGAGATTAAAGGCTCCCGAGAGCAAGTCATGTGGAGTTGTATCCCACGGGGTAACCGAGCACGTGACATGTCCTTGTAGCAGCGCTGAGTAACAACAGATGAACAAGCTAACAGCTTGTTATACGTGCGTGCTGAAAATTTACGACAAGAAGGGCTACAGTGTGATGTATTCTAGCTGAGATTACTCAAAAACGCAGCGAGACCACCGAGCTGGGAAGAAGACTGTTGTTGCCTCCGGCGTTCTTTTGCTTCGTGTTCACGGTTGCGTGCCAAGAGATGGTGGAGACTGGACTTTTTCTTGGAGCGGGATTTTGAAGTGGGGACTGATGTGGGAAGAGGAGAGAAAAGTGGAGGCGATGTCGAGGGTGGAAGCGGCGCATGGCTCGGTGCTGGCGGCAGGACAACGTCGGTGACGGTTGCACAGACAGGGCATGAACGGCGGAGAATGCGCCTGTGTTTGATCCTGAAGGAGCGGGTATGGGGGACGAGGAGCGATGCGCAACGGGGACAGGGAGGAGGGTCCGAGCAAATGCCGTGTGGATCGGTGGCCCGTGCGAGGGAAGCATGAAGTGCTGCAAGGCCAGGAGCTGCAGGGAAGATCGCCCAGGGAACAGCGAGTCTGAAGCGGATCGTGGCGGGGTCCATTGTTGGGTATTATATTATATTATTCGAGACTTGCTATCAGTTATTGTTGCATGTTGTCGGCTGCTGTTGCATGTTATTAGCTGCTGTTGCATGTTGTCGGCTACTTGTGGGTCCTCATTGTTGCTCTACAGCAATCAGCTCTTTACATGCCCTGGCTTTCCTCAAGACACTCTCCCAACAGGACTGGCGAGCTCAGCGGTGCAGTCGTTGTCCGCACTCCAGACGATGCCCTCAAAGACACCAACGTCCGCGTCGGCTTCGAGCCACAGCCTGCCGACGATGTGCAGCCCCATAAACCTCGCCGTCCAGCTCCCAGCCCTGTACCCTCCTCGGCCCCCAGCTCTTGTACACCCAGCACGCCAGCAGAACATCCTACGATCCCTCAAGACCCTTCACTCATCCCCCTGCCTGTACCAGTCCCACTTTTCTCTCCCATCCTAGTCTCGCCGCCCCCTGCACCAGTCCCAGACCTGGCCAGTACTATAGTCACTCTTGAAACCTGCACCACAACTTCCAAGTCTACGCTCGCTACTCTTTGTTCTCGGCCCTCTGTCCTTGCTGACTATCTCATCTCCCTTGCCAAGCCTCGGACATCAACGGGCTCGTCCATCTATTCTTCCGAGAGCACAGATCTTGAGGCGTATCGTAACCGTCTCGTGGCTCAAGGTCTTCTTAGCTCCACCTCATGCTCTGCATCCTTCCACATCTTCCTTGATCGTCCCAGCCCACCGTAAGTCTTGGCTTGATTAGCCTTATCTATCTATGCACAAACCAGTTCTATTTTTAGATACACCCATATCCTGGCTTTTCTGCGTACCCAATCAGCCTCACCAGAATGTCCTCCTACTCTTCCTCATGCCCTTCAACTCACTTCCCTCGCTCACCCAACTTCTAGTTCTCTCTTCAATGCGAAATTCGAAGCATTACTCGAGCTTCGTGACGAGACCGCTTACATTGGTCTCGATTCCTTGCATAAGCTCTGTACCGATGAAATCCGTCAATGTTTATCTTGTCATGCCAGAGGATCGAGTGCCAGCGTTAATGTTATGATGAGCCCGGGCTCATTTCCTTCTCTTAGTGCAGGTGGTATTGGCACAATCCAGAGCCGCTATGCCTCTGTGCACAGTCTCCACACTCTCATTGAGAAGAATGAAGGGGATTCGACCGTATGTGCTGATAAAACTGCGCTGAAGTTGGTATCGAATTGTTCTGAGAATGCCGACCAAGATGACAAAATTCCAATCTCTCCTCTCGGTTTCCCAACGTCCCTACCTGCCACCACGATAGCTTCTGCGCCTACCCTTAGTTCGACGTCCACTACCAGTCTTAAAACCCAGGCATCTCCCCCTCGGCATATCAAAAATTCATCTTTACGTCTTCCCACCACAACTGCTGTTTCAACAACAATACCAACCATGAAACAGTCACCTCAACTCTTTTCATCCTCACTGTACACTCCACCATCCTCTGCCAATTCCTCCCCTGGCCAAACATATATCAGCCCTTCGTATCTGCATCACAGAAAAGCAGAATCAGCGTCAGTTCTACCTTCACACTCACCGTTATCATCATCTCAGCATGTTCCTGTGCCTGTGATACCTGGGAGACTGAAGATCCGGGGTCGTGCTGTGACACCACATGGTCACAAGCCTTCGCCTTCTGTTGGGGGTGATGCAGGGTCTCTCCCTGGATGGATTTAGATTTGTCAGTTTCCATCATAGTCTGATTGGAAGCGCTGGTTCGCTCAAGCTGCATTGTTTTATGATCCTCAGACTCTTGCCATGGTCAATCAGTATATCCGTCATATGGACTTGTCGATTTGTTGCTCTATCACTCTGTTTTGTATACTGGACCTCGTATTTATCTCCTGTTATCCAATACCTCTCATTTAGATACCGTTCTACTTCTACTTCTCGCATCCCATGTAACCCCCGTTAGGTTTTTTGATGGTGCATATTCAGAAATTACCATCTCGTCAAACTTAACCAGAAATTTGTTGAAATATAATCTGTCATAGCGGTATAAAAGGAAAACACGAAAATACATGTGAATGCAGCGAAAGCACGCCGAATACGCGAAACATGAAGGGTTGGCGAAGCACAATAACAGAAAACAACACAGTAGGTAACCGACCATACCACCCAGCGTCATCATCACCAAATTACATGGCGCATCAGCATAAGAAAGGGGGATTCACAGAGGAAAGCTTTGCCAACCATACGGTTTGAACACTAAAAATACAAACCCCGCTGGTTAAAACATGTAAAATAGAAATCGCTGTTGTGTACTGGAATGAATGGAAGCTATTCACCTGCCACTTCTCAGGCAGAAACAGTAGCATATGGGTTGACACTGTAGACTTTGACAACAGGAGGACTCTTGCTCAAATCCGCAGTGATAATGACCTGTATCGAGTGAGTTTCACGTACATCTTATCATGTGAACAGGTTACTCACAGGAACGGTCATCAACTCACGGATATCTTGTACTTTGTGCCCTGCGGGGGTTATTCTCAGCCCTTCAAACTCGGGCTTAACCTTTGCCATAGAAAGTAATCGTTGCTTAGAAGTCTCCTTGACAATTTCGTCCATGTCCCTTCCAAGAACAACCTCATCATCATCGTTGTCATCAAACAACGCATTCTCATCTTGAACCGAACGAGAAGCTACTTCCATCTTAAATGCATGTTGTTCTGCATTATGCTTAACCTTTTTTAAGTGTTCATCATCGCTATTCTCAGCCAGCCACGTGATGACGTCGCGATCGGACCAGTAGATCTGCAACGCGTGAGTGTGCTCCTCAAAAACGTGATTCTGAGTGGAGGATAGGCTTCAGTGGTTTCACTCAAAAGCCAGTAGCACTTACATCGATAGGCATTTGATCTACATGAACACGTTTCTCAATGCCGAACTCAGATACCAAGACGTCGAAGGCGGAATCAAGAACATTGATGACCTTTGCCTGACGGACCACAGGTCCATAACGGTGTGTGAGGTCCGAAATCAGGATGCACAGGAAGAGATGAGCCGACTGTTCCTGTGCAAGAATAGCGGAGTCGCGTTTGCTGTGCAAAAGCTGAGTAAAAATGTTAAAGGTACAACTGAAGCAAGCTTACATGTTGCATTGTTGTGCCACCTTTGCGACAGAATCGCGGTCCATGGTGAACTTGGTGTCAGCTAAGTACAGTGTCAACCGCAGTAAACGTTGGCAAACTGAAGTACTTGCCTCCGCCCTGGAGCACAGCATCTAACTGACGGTGCACAAGAATGTCGGCATAGCGACGGATAGGTGAGGTGAAGTGTGTGTACAACGGCTGGTTCAAAGCAAAATGTTGATATTTCGTGATATCAAGCATACCGCCACAGAAGTACTTGGCACGCTGAATAGTCTTGAATGACAATAGTTGGAGAAGCTTTCGAGCCCCGGGATCGGTAACCGCATTGATCGATTGCATGAGTGCACCGGCAGATGAAATATCCATTTTGTATCCAAGTTGCTCTGCTCTCTTGACAAAGTTATTCTGAAAAATTATCAGTAATGTATAATTTAGCAAATGACTAGTACTTACGAGGCGTCGGTCGAGGGGGCTGTCATGACGACGTAGAAGTGCTTGTTCGGGTAAGTAAACCGCAATGTGTCGAGCAACCGAGATGTTGGTTAAGAGCATGAACTTCAACTGCGTGTCAGAGTCACTTGTAATGGACATGCTCAATGTGGGCCCACCTCTTCGATCATATGGTGAGAATCCAGCACCTCGCATTCACCGCAATCTGACGGTAAACCCTCCCCATCCAGTTGGAATTTCAGTTGCAGGGAATCAAGACTAAGAGCGCCGTTGTGGAACCTCTCGCGACGGAGCTGCTGTGATAAGTCTGATAACACTTTGATGTCGTAGGCGAGATCTACTACATCATGCTCCGGGACAATGAGTACATCTCCCAGAGGCTTGCCTTCAATGACATTTTGCACTTCTCGATAAGACAATTTTGAGGCAGACCTGAGATAATGGGTGAGAAGACTAGTCTAGCACAGGCTGAATGGATGGTACTTACTTAATGATCGTTTTTCCAAACCACTTCTTAACCACTTTGGCGTTCTTGTTCATGGTGAAGACTACAGAGAAGGCGAGGCGCTCTTGTCCGGGATGGAGACTACATAATTGATCAGAAAGCATGGGAGGAATCATTGGGACAGCTCGCTGGACGAGGTAAACGCTGGTGGCACGCTTGCGAGCATCACGATCAAGAGCAGTGTTTGGTTTGACGAAGTAGGAAACATCGGCAATGTGGACACCAACATCGTAGGTTCCGTCTTCGTTCATTTTGACGGACAGCGCATCATCCAAATCCTTAGTGTTCTCAGAATCAATCGTAAAGACTCTTTCATCACGCCAATCCTGGCGATTTTCAAGCTCGAACTCAGGAATGCTAGAACGAAATCATGAGTCCCTGTAATGCAAGGCAAGACCAAATATATGAGCTTACGTCCAAGGGACTGGGGGAATGCACTTGAGCACGTTATCCGAAAACTCTTCCGTAGGGAAATTACAATCTTTGAGAAGCGCACTTGTCTCAACCTCGATGTCACCAATGGGGCCAAGCTCCTCGACCAGAGTGCCAAATGGATGAAGGGAGCTGATAGGCTGTGGACGAATTAGAGTATGATTTGAATCAAAAATTGCAAGGACATACATGACGCTTAATGCACGCAACAAAAAGTTTATCAGTGTAGGCTTCAGGATTCTGAACAAAGTCTGGTGGGGCTTGCTCTGTGGGGATAGCGATGAGAGGGACACGTTTGTCTGTTGGTTTGAACCAGACAATCTTGGGCCGCTCAATAGGTCCACGACGAGGTTCTTCGGCACGGTCACCTTCCCTCTCTCGTCTTTCGGCTTCCTGCTTCTCCTTAGTGGCAGCAGAAGAAGGACGGAGTAGACCCAAAGTGCCAGAGAAAAGCTGGCCCGGCATGCGCTCGACAACAGCGACAACATGACCAGCGAACTGGGGCCTAACTTCATCGGTGACCCTATCAAAAATGTAAACAAAACTCAAAAATGTAAATCAGCAACTTACTCCTCGTCTTCGAAGAGCATCAATCCTTGGCCTTCAACTTCGACATCATCCTTCTTTTTATCGTCCTTGCGAGAAACCTTTGAGTCGTAGGCGGAATTCTCCTCCTTCTTCCTTTTCTTCTCTTCCTTCTCTTTCTTGGTTCCCCATACTTCGTCGACATCAAGAAGCTCTACAGCAACTATATCACCTTCCAATGCACGATTGCGATCCTTGGAGCCACAGATGTAGATATCAGCATCAAGAACTTCAGTCGCAACGTAGGCATCAGATCTGTTCCTCTTGTTGACACGCAATATCCCGACGACAAGTTTTCCGGCTGCAAGAAGAGGAGGGAGAGAGGCTTGTGGAAGATACGGGGCAAATAAAGATTTGCGTTGAGGCTGACTTGCCTGCTGTTGCAGCTGGTTCTGGAACTGTTGTTGTTGTTGTTGCAAGAAGTTCATGCTAGGCAAGCCCATGAATCTGGCCGCCGCCATGTTCGGTAGCATGTTGGGAAAACTGAAGGAAGCCATTTTGTGGTGGTGGCCACCCGCAGCTGCGCGAAACTGCTGAAGACTTTGTAACTGGGCTTGGGCTTGGGCGAGATCAGCTGCAAATGCATTCGTATTCTGTGTCCCGCCGATGCTTTCATCTGAACCCAAATTAAAAGTTAATCTAGTCCAATATGGATATGAAGGTTTGACCCACTCATACGCCAGGTGGGATCTACACGAGAGACTTGCCTCGAATGACCACCGTTGAAACCGGAGGGAGGTATGAAGCCATCCTCAAAAGTCTCCTGAATTGAGGGGAAGGCGAAGGTGCCCAGCCCGGCGTTAGACTGGCTGCCACCATTCTTGTTGACAACGTTGACGCTATGCCTGCGACCATGGCCTCGGGGAGTGGTCTGAGATTGACCATCAAGACCCATGCCCAAGCTGGCAAGGTTACCGAACTGACCCATGGGGTTTTGGAAATTGCCGCCAGGGCCACCAGCCATCGTACTCTGGGCCCTTCTATGGATTCCACCGAGGTTGACGGTTTGAAAAGAGGAAACAGTACCTGACGCTATTTGCTGCTGATAGAGCACTTGCTGCTGCTGCTGGAGAGCCTCGATTTGTCGCTGGATTGCAATCTAGGTATAGAGAAATCAGTCAAGTGTGATTGCAACAGAATAGGAGGACCAAACCTGCTGTCCCACGATGCCGTCAGTACCACTACCTTCTGTCATCTGGGAGATATCATGACCAGAGAAGTCACTGGGGTATCCCTGACCCTGCTGCTGTGGGAATTGGAAGCTCACATCCTCCTCGTTGATGGGTGGACCCATGGCCGGAGCACGCTTACGCGTCCCTGCACCGAACATGAAATCCGGAGCAAGCTGGGGTCGACTAGTAGATCCAAAATTATCCATCGACTCCTGCTGGGTCTGGAGGGCAGCGAAACGAGGGGGGATGGAACCCCGTGACTGAGAACGCGTTTGATAGGCAGGCTGGTTAGTGAAATGCTCAGGGATCTCCCCTTCCTCGAAAGCGTCCTCTTCGAAAGTGGTACCAAGGTGGGGAGAAAACGAGTTCATATTATTGGATAAAGCCGAATTTCCAAGAGATGCCGCTTTTCGGTGCTTGTCTGCTCCAATTCCTACGAGAGAGGCCTGCATAGGCGGAAACATAGGATTAGTTGCTGTCTGAGCAGTAGGACCGTAAGTGATTGGCGGGCCTGAGACATGTTGATTGGGAGAAGCGGTCTTTAAATCGGCAATAAGATTCTGAAGCGAATATAGAGCGTCACTGCCTTCAGTAGGTTGGGGAACAGGTGATGCTGACGATTTGGAACTGGTGTTTCGATTGGACTGAGAGTTAGAAACCCCTTTGCGATGGGTAGAACGACCTCCAAAAGCTTTGCTGCGCTCTGGCTTCTTGCCATTCTCGGTTCCTTGTTTGCTACCTGAGTCAGAACCAGATTCCGCAACAAGAGCGCTACTGGCAGGTTTCTTGTTACTGTTTTGAGAGGAAGGTCGAGTACCAGCTTGGCTGGAGTAACCGGTATTCTTGATATTAGATAGATTTCTCTTGGGTCCGCGGCTGTTGCCAGCGCCGGATGAGGTTTTCCTCTCATCCTTCTTGAGAGGAGGCTGGGTTTTTAGCGTAGTATCGTCGGTCATGGCGTTCGTGAAGTACTTGTATTTCGATTACTGGTATGAGTATTCTTTTCTGTAAATTGACCGTCAGTACATACGGCGAAGCAAGTCGCGGCCGAGAAAAGCCACCTTAAAATTGGCTTGTGGTCTATGCTGGATGGATTTGCCCTGCTGGGCGAGTGGAACGAAAGAACGCAAGTGGGGGAAGTTTATCAGTGGTGGTGGCGAAAATGAAGGACTTGATGGCCACTAGCGTTAGCTGGGATAAGTTGAAGACTGTCCTTCCCACGACCCGACCTTATTGTCACATGTAGTGGCATCTTACACAAGCGACGGCGTCATGGCATAGTCGTACGTTTCATCCGTACCGAGTAGATATGTGAATGCACTGTATTACAAGCTGCAACAGGTATAATATTGGACATCAGAACATGAACGACAACATGAACGACTTGGCCAGCTATATAAACGAAGTCTAAATTCTATAAACCCAAGTCCATCGATGCATCTCGCTCTGGATCATGCCTTGCCAAGCTTCTGAATGATTGCCGCAGTATATTCGCTCGTTGAAGCCTTACCACCCAGATCCCCAGTGATGCTTTTGCCTTCAGCGATTGTCTGCGAATATGATTTGACTAACATCCATGTATGCACTGACTACTGAACATACCGTGAGGGCAGCCTTTTCAATTTTATCTGCATGCCCAGTCAAGTTCATATGCCTAAAGAAGAGTTTTGTATGACAATACAAGGAAGAGGGGTGACCATGACTACATGCCTGAGCATCATCAAGGACGACAATAGAAGTGCAGTGGGATTAGCGAGACCCTTTCCTGCGATGGCCAAAATGGTTAGTCAAAAAAAAAAACTCCATCGGAAGTACTACTGACCTGCTATATCAGGAGCGGAACCATGGACGGCTTCAAAGATTGAAGCATCCTGATCCGATACGTAAGTATGAAAAAAGATGACCACGCATCGAACACTCTTACTCGGCCAATATTCCCGGAAGGCGTCAGTCCGAGACCACCAATAAGTCCAGCACACATATCCGACAAGATGTCACCGTACAGATTGGGCATCACCATGACACGGTCGGAGAAAGGTCTTGGGTTGGTAACGATCTGGAAATTAATTGACCAACAAGGAGCGGAGCAAGGTGGGGGGATTTCCTTACCTGGAGGCAAACACGATCAAGAAGATCTTCGTCATATTTGACGTCGGGGAAGTCCTTTGAAACTTCGCGACAAGCGGAAAGGAACATCCCATCGGACATTTTCCTATAGGTAATGAGTCTAGAAACATAGAATAGGAGGATTACACTGACATGATGTTGGCCTTGTGGACAGCGGTAACACGCTTGCGGCCGTTTGCCTGCGCGTGATGAAAGGCATATCGGGCGACGCGTTCGGACGCGTCCCATGTGATCAGTTTAATGGATTGGACGACTCCATCAATGACCTAGAGAGTAGTCTGAACGATTGTTCGTAGCCAGTGACAAAAATACATACCTCGTGCTCGATACCTGAGTATTCTCCCTCAGTATTTTCACGAATGAGGACGGTGTTGACATCATCATAGGGTGTCTTGTAGCCCCTGATGGAGATGCAAGGACGGACATTCGCAAAAAGGTTAAAGGTACGGCGAAGAGTCAAGTTGAGAGAAACGTGGCCCTTTCCAACTGCAAAGGATTGGCACGAGGATTTGTATAGATGAATAGCAATACTAACTGGGCGTAGCCAAAGGACCTGGCGAGGCAGCTGTGATAAACCCAAGATCAAGAGCAGGATACGACAACGAACCTTTAAGCGCAACAGTGTTACGTTTGACGGACTGGATGGCTGCTTCTGGGATGACTGTCTTACCTCCTTTCAGTACAGGAGTGACACTGACTTCCTCCCACTCAATGGGAACCTAACAGTAGACAACGGAGTCAAATTACGTTCTGTGCAGTTGGAAGTGCGAGTGCTTGCCTTAGCAGCAGCATAGATATCCTTGATGGACTGGCTAATCTCCGGACCGATACCTTGATATGAAGATATTAACATCCCTTCACAAATTGAGTCTGAAAACATGCTCACCATCTCCCGGAATCAATGTGACAGTATATTTCCCCTTAACCCTCATCAAGCACATAGATCCAATAGGATGTGCTCAGAAGCTTACATTAGGGCCCTTTTGTCCTGCAAAAGCAGCGGTTGGTGCAGCAGAAGCGTAACAGCGAATAGCCTACTGAGACGTCAGCAGATATCATATGATTTATGACGGTCTACCCACAGAAGCCTGCTTCATGGAATTGTAAACGAGTCCAAAGAGAGGTCGAGAGGTCGACAACATTTTGGTAGGAGGCGTTTGGCGTTTCGCTCCGAGTTTGAACTGGACATCAATTTCTTTCCGTTGATCGTGCACGTGAGTCCTCCGCGTCGGGCCATCCTTGGCACAGTCGAGACATAGTTCATTTGCAACAAAAAGCTATTCCCATTACTCTCCTAAAAACCGGTCAAAAGAAATGACATTATGCTAGATTCTACCGTTGGTTGGCGCAACATGTCCGTTCAGTAGTATCATGATACTTTTATGGAGAGTTAGCCCCGTTTTCATGACATGTTCATTATCCAATGGCATCTAAGCTTCGAACAGGACCTACCATCTGGTGCACAGGAAGGCCTTTTTTTCTTGACAATGAACACTGTTCATTCATCAGTTGCGACGGCCAATTTCTGAGTGGTCGTGATGTACTCTCGGATGCGTGCCAAGGAACTGTAACTAATCCAGATGCAAAATTAACAGTGGCTAGGTGCTAAGCAAGCCGTCCAGTTGCTCGCGGTATTTCTCCATCTGTTCTGTCTCCTCGTCTTCCACGGCATTCTCTGCAGACTAGGATGAACGTCTAAGGTGCTGCATCCACAAGAATAAACTAGGAAACTCACTAGGAGCTCAGTGTTCACAGGGCCAGCCAAACCCAATTTACCGTCCGTCAAAGTGAACAGGACCTTGTCAACCTCTGCATCAGCTTCTTCCTCTAGCTCCTCGTCCTCCTCCATATCAAGAGTATCCTCAATCATTTCTTCTAGTATTCCAGCCTACCACAATTCAGTCGTAGTTCAAATTCAAACAATGTCATTCGTTCAACACACTTTTGTCATTTCCATGCTCATTTCTCTCATCGTCTGGCTGATCTGAGGCAACTTAATAAGAGAATTCGAAAGTTTCACGATCTCAGTCGATTTTTGTAGGGAGCCAGTCACTTTAGCCATCGCTGTGATAGTATCTTCATTAGCCAATTGTCCTCAAGGATCACTCATTATCTACTGACCCAATTGTTGAGCGAGCTGTGTGCTGATTGAACCAAGTCTTGCCTTGCTCACTGACAGCCTATCTTTTTGCTTATTGCTCCTGATGACTTCTTTCGCCAGCACTCGTGCAGACTTGACATCTCCTTTCGTAGCAAGCTGTTTAACAGTTGCACGAACCTTGTTGGTAGCCAAATCCAACTATAAATCTGGTGTTTCAATATATATGCGGAGGGCGAAGCAGCCGGGAACTCCAACCTGCCTCATCTCCCGGTCAAGATGTCGTTGTTCTGTTCTGAGTTTCGATTGCCATGTCCGAACTCGTTCTTCCGGCGTCGGTCCATACAGGAGTCGGTTTATAGTCTGCATACTGTGAAAAGTACTGATCTCGAGGTCAACACATTAAACAGTGTTTACGATTCCATACTGACAAACAGTGACTCGCTATTGACACCAGTCCGTCACGCGCATGCCAGCAAACGTGTGGGAGAGAGAGATTGTATATTTATAGACTAGTGTGAGGTGCAGGTCAGCACAGTGGACTGCTCGAGTTGCCCAGACGCCTGGAATAATATACTACAAAGATCCTGTGGTGTAAAGCATGGTTATGTGAAAGGCGGTCCATAAATCCTGTCTGGTACGGAAGAAAGGAGCGGGATCGGGTTTGGCCTGACCTGGATGATGTTTCAAGGATGCCAGGGAGGATGTGGCAGAGTGTCTCACAGGCTGTGTAAAACCGAAAGTGTTTGTAGACTATGATAAACCGTGCCCTGTTCCGCATTGGACTAGCTAGCCATGTTAACAAGGCAAAGGTAGGAGTGGCTAGGCCGATTCCGATTTAATCAAGGAACCTAAGTATGTGGCACATAACATACAAATCCAGGAAAATGATAATAATACAGACGGATAGTAGTTTGGACCCGCGCAGCAGAGCGGAGTTCACATATGTCTCTGAGACACCAATGAGATAAAATCCAAGTTTCCGTACCAGAAGCATTAAGGTGCCCGTTGTATTTGATTAACCAAAATCTCCCAGTAGTTCCAATCTGATCCATCCAATCCTGATAACAATCGTAGGTTCGGTACCATCGAGGAATTTGTACTGCCCAGCCAGACAGGAAATTCCCCACCCAATGACATAGCTCCAGTCGTCGCATCAACAGGTGCATTGCTGACGGCGCTACACCAGTGATCCAATAAAGACTGTGCTGTGTTCTCTTCATCTGCATGAGGACTGCTGGAAGCCGTAGGAGAATGTGTGCAGTCGAGCGATTGTAAACGGAAGAAAGTGGGCGACTGTGAGACATGATTGGGCACAACGAGAGCGGGAGATTGTGAACCGCAGTCCTTTGCTCCGATACTGAGCAAGGAGGGATAATTTTTCGTGGATGATATAGGCTTCTGCAGGCTCAGCAATAGTTGTGCCTGGTGTTCGGGCCTGGCAGAGGCAGACCGCTGGGCCTCATGGAGAGATTCCACTTGAGATGCCTTATTTCTCAGAAATTCTATTGTCTTTAGCTCACGTCGGGTTGTTTCGTCCATTTCGTGTGTACCTTCGTGATCTTTCATAAAGCCATCAAGAATAGCATGCATTTGGTCTGAGTATTTGCCTGCTGGTTCAAGGATGCCATAGAACCCGCCAATCATTGCCGTTTGGAACTCGCGATATGCATTGCTGAGACCATCCTGAGTCTCAGAAGAGACAGAATTCTTGAATGCTTGTCGAATCTCGTAATCCTTGATGGCAGATTCGAAACATGCCACCCTTGAACGCGAATACCGCTCCGAGTTTAACCGTTTCAGAAGGTACGGTCGATGTAAGCTGATGCGTACGAACAAAATCTCGGTCAGCAGAAGAAATCTGTGGATCGGGATGAACGTGTCTACGTCGTCAAGGCTCATGTCGGGAGTGAGCGAATAATGAGACGGCAAATTAGTGATAAACTTGAGGAGGTCATCATCGAGCGCTATCACTTCTGAATAATGACTTTTCTCCCGAAGCTGCTGAAAATGGTGGACGATGCGACCGATAATTGAAGCAAGCTGATGGCGGAGAATGACGAATGTCATTGGAGTGGGTGAAGATAGCGGAAGAGAGTCATAAGCAGGAGTCTGCGCCGAGGCATCGTCAATATTGGACGGCATTCTTGTCGAGGTATAGTCATCTTGTATTGAGTTTGGTCGACCAAGCACAAGAGCGTAAGAGCGGTCAGCGTGGTAGAGATAAGACCTGTGTTGGGCTGCGATGAGAATTGGCTTCTGATGACGCTAACACAAATACGTGCCATATTCGCCGTCGGTACTCCACACGGGAGGGTTCCATGCCCTGCACTCAAGTTATCAAATGATGATAAAACTGAAACTGAAAAAGCTACTGACCATTGTGGAACCATCCCTGTGTAAACCCAGTGCTTGGGCTGTCCTGACAGCAGCTCCAAGTTGGCTCCAACACTCTGTTATGCGTCGATCGAAAGTCAGAAATCTAGCACTCTAGAAAAATGAATTAGATGGCAGAGTTGATTTATACGCAACAGGACTCACCAGAAGTCGGGTGAGCACAATGTCCAGGGTGTCAGGTTGGATAGCTGCTGCTATCAGCAAGGATCGACGAGCTGACTTCCTTCTCAGTAGACCGAAAAACGACAACGGGAAGGCACTGACAAGACCAATAGTAACGCAACGACGTGATCCTACGGCTACGTACATCGCCACCGATATGCTCAGGAGAAAGTCGTGTTGAGATCGCCAGTACAACAAAGAGAAGGGGTAAGAAGCGAACGTCGTGAGGGTTGGTTGCACCAATACCATCACGGCCACGTGCATAAATCGAAGCATAAGCAGAGCGAAACTCCTTTTCTGAGACAGGATAACGGGTCCAATTTCTGGAGAGGAAAGCCAGCTTCAGGCGCTAGAGTTTGCACACCAATGAATCACGCACATCGAGGTGAAGTAATAATTTATAAGGACGTCCGAAACTCCCTGGGGCGGCAACTCTCGCAAAAGTTCTGAAATTTTGTGAGGCGACACCCCACACTCTTGAACTAAAGACTTGAAGTTATCGACAGCGGAGGGCTCAAGGTCATCGTCAAGAGGAGGGATTGGATGTCCATCGGCACTTTGGGGGTCGCCGTTGGTTGCAGGGCCATCAATAGCGGCCAAACTGGGTACATGTTGCAACTTGAAGCGTTTGAACACCAAGAACAGCCTATGAGTTTCATGCTACACTCACTTGCTCGACGACAGAACTAGGGGCTACACTGCCTGAAGCACTGTTTCCATACCACTTACCGCTATGGAAATTTCCCCCACTTGGGTCCTGTTCGTCCGCGACGGAGCGGCTATCGTCTTCAGGAGGGGATTGAGAATGCAGCCGCTGTAGGTTGTGGTATGAGCCGCTGCCTGTCCAGAACTGAGGCAAGGCAGCTTCAATAATTTGCTCGAGTCGAGCAATGCGTCCGTTGAGATCGTGCTCTGCCTTCCCTGGAGTATATGCTTTGCAGAGTTCTGGGACCTTGCGAGAAACACACTAACAAGTATTGAGTTGATGGTTCCAAAGAGTCAGAAATTGGTTCTCACATGAGAGCAGGGTGTTTTACGATCGCACTGAAGCAGAAGATTAGTCCTTCGATAAAGGCGTCGAATATTGAATTCTACAGACTTTCTGCTTTCTGCGATGACATTCACCGCAAGAAAAGCTGATATGCTTCAGTAAAGATGAAACGCAGAGATGCCACCTTGCTACCTTACTCTCGTCCTCTGCCTTTTACTCGACGGCAAAGGATCTTCTGATTTCTTGCGTTTGACAAGAGCGGGAAGAGATTGATCCGACTCCTTTACTGTCAGCATCAACGAATAAGAGACTAGAAGGGAAGACACTTAAAGTGTTCAAGTGCTTGTTGACTCGGCTAGGGTTGTTGTCACAACCTGCCGGTGATCCGGGATAAGTCACTGTTTCTTGTCTTCACTCTTCATGAGTTCCGAGCTCTCATGGAAGGAGCTTACGTTGTCTCTTGAACGTCCGTACAAGGACGATCATGGGAATTCCATCCTGGTCGTCGAGGACATCACACCTGACGGCCAGTATATTCATGAAACGTAAGGTCTGGCTTGATTTGAAGCACTCCCTAGTTTCATACAGTGCATTGAAACTGTATAGGAAGGAAAACACATCTGCACGACTCGGTGCGAATTTGCGAAGGATATTTCTCGAGCGCGGCTTGGATTTCTTGGACAAATACCCTGCAGAAACCTTGAACTCACAAGCCACACAAGCGGAATCCTCGAAATCCGAGGGGCTTCCCAAAGCAGATTCAGAGGAAGATGTTGACGATGACGAGGAGATAAACACCATGACATATGAAGACCTTCGTGATGTGAGGGATCAGATAATGGGGAAACTGGCGTGAGTCTCGTCCACCGTGTGAGGTGAACTATAAGACCAACGGCACACAGCGTCTCTCTTGGCGAAATGACGCATGCACAACAAGTTCTTGCTGCACTCTTGGGGACCCATGAATCTCGAGAACAGCCTTCCACGCAGTCACCACAGGCTTCATCACAGACTCAGTTGATGCCGCAAGCATCAGCGCCACCAAATGTCAAATTCTCCGCGACGCTGGCTACGAAGCCAGCTCCAATCGTATCAGTTCAAGCATTCAATGCTCAGTTGGCTATCGGCGGAAAAGATGAAGCCTTAAGACATGCTGCAGGTTTATTCAGGATATCAGCTGAGAGCATGGAGCGAACTAGGCTCGCTGGGGAGAAGTATTGGGTTGATGCGCTCAAGATTCGTCGTAGTAATTGGGGCTTGGTCCCTGCCCCACTGCCACCTGGTTCGGCTACTGGAAAAGGAGCTGACAAGACGTCCAAAGACTTTCTCATATCTTATGGCTTGGAAGAATGTTAGTCTGTGACCCCATTCCTTTGCCTGGGCAGTGACTAACCATAGTCTAGCCCCAATACAGTTCAGACGGCGAGCTGTCGGTAGGCTTCCTAGCTACACTCGATCCTCTCGTGATGTGATCTTTCCCCATCACAAGAAAAACCGCCTCCGCGTGAGCATTGTTACCAAAGATGAGGCGGGCATAACCCATACAACGACGAACAGTATTCCATTTGATGATGACACGGTCCTTGATGGTGTTTTGCGGTCCGCCCAGCGTGAAATCGTTGAACAAGAGATTTTTTCGATTCTTGTCCAAGAAGCCGGGAGCCTTCCAACTGCCTCTGCTAAAGTATCTGAGCGGTTTATCATTGTCGATGCTGCTCAAGGCCTTGAACTTCAGATCGAACTTGTGAGTCTTACAGCATTGGCAGTGTCTGGATATTCATGATTATCATCCTCAGGCTGATGACGTTGATACGTCCACAGAAGCATCTCGGACTGTCGAACGTAGCGAGATTTGTAACCTCATATACCATGCTTTCCATATTCTCCTTTTACGACGGCATGCTTTATTAAAAGATGACCGCCTCAGACCTTCTGCGCAGGCATCACAACAACAAAGTGCTGCCCAAGTAAAACAAGCAAAAGCTAAATACCTCATCTTACAGCCTATCATTGATCTCCTTCAGTACCAAGTCTTCCTCGACCGGGTGCGAAACGAAGTCATGCAGGTAGTGCATGCATTACAAACTGCAGGAATTCCAACAAATCTTGCAATGAACCTTGTCGGCGAGACGGGAAGAGAACTTATCAAGCTCTTGGACGCAAGACCAAACCTTACAATTGGAGGCGAGATTGTATTGCGAATTTTTAATCGGTATGATGATGAATCTGAGTATTTTGTGTGGAATTGCAGTCCTCAGTATTCTTTTTTTCCCCTTTGTCAGACATACAATCCGCTTCACTTTTGTTTCACCTTCAGCACTGGTAGCTCACCTTTCGCAGTCGACATTAAATGTCTCGTCTGTTCCTCAACTGTGTCAGTTGTTGATGGATGAAGTCGAGCGCTGTTTATTGAATCAAATTCGTGATTTAGGAGAGCATCTTTCAAAGAGTGTCGAGGGCGCTTGGTTCATTGATTTGGATCATTGTGTTGGTCGCTGGGAAGGTCATGTCTTGTGAGTACCACCTTTCTTATCTTCAGAAGTGGCTATTTTACTCAATGGGAGCAGAAACTTCCGGGTGATCTACGGTCCCAACTATGCTCTCAATTGTACAGCATACCTCTTGGAATCTCCATCAGGAAAACAGGGACAGGCTCATCTCTACCCTCCTAAGGAATACGAGGGGGCGAAATTTCTAGACTGGATTGACCGTCTTATCAAAACCGCCATTAAACAGTCGAATGCTGGTGTATGAGTTGGAGGAGGTGAAGACAGCAAGCCATGATCCATAACCAAATTCACACATGCAGGCAGTGTTTTAAAAGATAACAACTAACATTGAGAAAAGCACATCTATTCATCCTCGTCGTCCTCCTTGTCCCCCTCAAGGCCTCCAGCCTGGAATTGCTCGATCTTCTCTGCAATACGAGCCTTGCGTTGCTCGAGAGTGAGCTTGTTGACTTTATATTTGAGAGACTCGGCTTTCCAGTCCTTAGTCTTTTCTGTGGGCTTGAACACAGGGTTCTCGCGGATTGCGGCATAAGCATTGGTATAAATCTCCTCAATATCTTCAGAGCCAATACCATCAGCAAGATATGATGAAAACTGCTTCTTGAATCTAGAGGAGTTCAGCTGAATGATTTTCAGTCTTCCAAGTACGAACTACAAACCTCTCGTCATCTTCCTCTTCCAAGTTCTCCATATATTCAGCAACATGACCACCAAAAATGTATTTCCTCAGAACTTCAGCATCGAGCTGCTTAGCTTCTGGGTCGTAACCGGGAAAACGTTTGTCGTTGTGGGGAATAAAGATACCACCATCACTGGCACCCTTGAGAGCACCAAACACACGGGACCCAGTAGAGGTGCGTCTCAAACCAACATCGAGGTAAGCCTTGAAGGGACGGGGAGCACCATCCTCCTCGATAGCCTCTGTAAGGGAAAGAGTACCGTCGGGTTCGGTAATGCCCTCGTATTGGTCTGCAAGACCAAGCTTGGTGAGAGCACGGCGAGCAGCAAGAAGACCAGTAGCATAGGCTGATAGGAGATGAGTAACGTAGTTACGTTGTTCAGTAGGCATAGCGTTTACCAGCAGTCCAGTTAGTCAGCCCCCTTTTAATACCATATCGTGGCAGCTCAGCAGAGCGAGCAGAGGTGAGGATGAAGTCACCTTGAAGGCGGGCATAGACGATCTGAACGATGATGTCCTTGTTGGTGATACGAACAACGAGACGGTATTTGGGGGCGTTGCTAGGCAAATAGTGAACTCATTTGGAGGTGCTAAGGAGAAACCGGTACATACTATTTGTTCTTGGCCTGTGTTACAAGGCGCTTCCGGGCATAGTCTGCAGATGAATGAGCAGGCATTCAAAGAGTTGCCACTTATTGAGCGTACAATCAGTCTTTCCCTCCCTCCTTCGGCGGTACTTGACCTGGAAACGCGAGAAGTAGGCATCGGACTTGACCTTTTTGATGAACGGCATCTGAGGTATTGAACAAAGTCAGTAAATGAGGTCATCACAACCAGAGTCCCTCCATCCACCGAAGAGACAAGAAATTTGTGTTGAAATTTGAAACGGATGTGGGCATTTGACGCATAAAGGAGAGGAGAGCAATGAATTGAGCTGACATACCTTGAGGGAGGAGGAGGGGCGCTGACGACGACAACTGGGGTCTGTAGTGGACGATGTTATCCAAATTATGTAATATTTGCACTTGAAAAGCCGACTTGACACCGCCACCATCGACTGCGTTGTTGGACCTCGCCATTGTAGCCGCGTACGTATACTCGTTTTTGAAGTCAGAAACACCCGATATCCATGGATCCTTATTCCAAGCAGTCGTACAGCCATGGCTATGGACAAGGATATGACTCCAATAACTACCACAAAGGGTACTCCAGTTCCGCGTCGCCCTTTCCGCTCCCGGGGGGGCCTTCGTCTTCCGCACCTGCGCCTGTTCCTGCAAATGCCTATGAATATGATGTAGGGATCTTAGCTCAACAGAGTGTGTATGTGCCAGGGGCTGCCATTGACAAGCGGGGAGGAGCGGGTGGGAAGCTTGCCAAAGGTGGGAAACGAACAACAGTTCTTCGAAAAGGCGGAGGGAAAGTATGGGAGGACCAGACACTGCTGGAATGGAACCCTTGTACGTGGAATCGATGAATATTAGGCTATCGTTTCTTACGGTTTCATGTGCAGCATGGTTCCGCCTGTTTGTTGGGGATCTGAGTAATGATGTGTCTGACGATGTGCTTGCCAACGCTTTCAACAAGTACGTATCGTTTCAGAAAGCTCGTGTGGTCAGGGATCGTCTCAGTGGAAAGGTGAGATTGGCGTACTTTTGTCATGGTCCCAGGACTCGATGTATTTACAGGCGAAATATGGGTTCGTCGCATTTTCGGACCCGGAAGATTTTCTAAAGGCATGGAAAGAAATGGACGGTGTGTTTTTTTTGGTGGGATTGATTGTATGTCTGACCCAGGGCGATTTGAAGGCAAATATGTTGGCAACCGACCTGTGAAGCTGAAGAAAGCAGACAATACAGCGATTCGTCCAGTGGAAATAGGGCACCGCAAGGCAAAACAACTAGAGCAAGAATTGAAAAAGAATCGTCGCAAACCCTATTGATATATTGTAGCTGTACTGTGTTGTACTGTACTTGACTAGAGTGAATCATGTGCGCATCAAGTGAGACCTGCGGAGCACCACTTAAGGTAAACCATCATCCTCATATTTCTATCTTCACACCTTTTCCATGGCATCTGCAGAGCTGCTGAAGCAGATCCAAGCTGGGAAATCGCTGAAGAAAACGGTGACCAATGACCGTAGTGGGCCAACGCTAGACTCGGGAAAAGGGGGCGGTCGCAGTCCCAGTGTTGCACCTGTGCCGCCTTCAGGTGCAGGTAACAATGTTCCGATGGCAGGGCCTCCGCAACTAGGTGCTCTGTTCGCTGGGGGAATGCCCAAACTCAGGCCTGCTGGACATTCATTACAAGAGACCAACGCCACTCAAGGTGATGTACCCAGAGTAGTAATGCCAGCAACCAAAGCTGTGGCTCCCTCACCAGCCAGAGCTGCGAAGCCCCCCGCTGTCCCACGTGTTGTTCCGCCTCCCCCTGCACGTGCTACCCCGGCTCCTCCTCCCAGACCGGCTCCGGCGACTCCTGCACGTGCTATCCCGACTCCTCTTCCACCAGCGATACCTACACGTGTAGCTCCGACTTTATCACGTGCAGCCCCGACTCCATCACGTGCAGCCCCATCTTTGCCTGGCAGACATCCTCCTCCTCCTCCTCCTCCTCGACCATTGAGCTCAGCCTCATTGGTACCAGACAAGGCTGCTGCTGCTGCTCCTTCTACCCGCATACCTCTTAATGGTAGTATCCCTGCACCTCCTGCAAGAGTCCGAGTGCTGTCCGAGTCTGCAGCACCAGACGTACCAGTCCGAGCACCCCCTCCACCCCCTACAAGATCCTCACCAATTACCCCTCGACCTACCGCCACACCACCACTCCAAGTCTCATCTGGCTCAACGAGCAGCCCTCCAATCCCTCCTCCAGTTAGACGTGTAACTCCCTCGGTCTCCCCAATCCCTCCTCAACGAAATGTGGCCTCAGTTCCTAGCAGAAAAAGTAAAGCATCCTTGATTCTCACATCTGGAAAATGGTTTCTGATAATTTCCAAGTTCCTTCTCCACCTCCGAGTTCAGGTTCACATACATTCCCAATAAATGATTTCCCACCTCCTCGAGACTTCTGCCCAGTGCAAAGGCATTACAACAGTGGGCACGTAAAAGGCAGCAATTTCGATACGACCGTGTTGTAGGAGATTCAGTACTAACCTAGTCATTAGCTCAGCGCTGATGTGTAGCCACGTATACAGCCTGTAGAGCTCTGTACTAAAGCAGTCAAACAGTCTTTCCGGCACCTTGGGACCCGGACAAATGAACCGATTAATTGTGATTAAGATCAAAATGACACGTCAGTTGTTGAGTAGTTTATAAATTCATCAATGATGAGTTTCTTCTTTACCTCCTCCCACAATGCGTTTCTGTTCTCTCACTGCATCCGCCTCACTCCTCACCCTGGCTTCTCTCGTCTTTGCCGAGCTTGATTCCGATGTCATCAGCTTGACGGCTAAAAACTTTGAAGAGTCTGTGTGGAAAGAGCCCCTCATGCTTGTCGAGTTCTTCGCTCCATGGTAGGTATTGACGTGTCATTTGGGCACAAGTATAAGATCCTCAGCTTTTCCCAGGTGCGGTCACTGCAAGGCCCTAGCTCCTCACTACGAGGAGGCGGCTACTGCCCTGAAGCAGAAGAACATCAAGCTCGCCAAAGTCGACTGCGTGGAAGAGGGCGAGCTCTGTCAGAGTAATGGGGTACAAGGCTACCCGTGAGTCCGATTCATCTACACCTTTTTTCAGTTTTCCTCATTGAAATTTACAGAACCCTCAAGGTATACAGGAACGGCGAGGCCACCGACTACAATGGTCCTCGCAAGGCGGACGGGATCATCAGCTATATGGTCAAGTATGTTGATCCATTAGCCTTATATGGGCTGTCCCTAATCACGTTCGGTGCAGGCAATCACTCCCCGCTGTTTCAGAGGTCACCTTGGAGAACCACGAAGATTTCCAAAAGGCCGATAAGGTGGTGGTGGTTGCCTACCTCCCATCCTCCACCTCAGAGTCTGCTCCTGTCTTCAGTGCTGCCGCGGAAAAGCATCGCGATGACTACCTTTTCGGTCTCTCGACTGACAAGGCTCTTGCAGACGCTGCTGGCGTCGAGCCTCCTGCCTTGGTTGTTTACCGCAGTTTTGATGAACCCAAGAGCGAATTCCCCTACCCTGTCTCTAACCTCAAGGTCGATGACATCTCCGACTGGGTGAAGGAGCTCGCCATTCCTATCATTGACGAAGTCAGTGGCGAGAACTATGCCGTCTACGCCACCAGCCCTAAACCTCTTGCCTATCTCTTTATCGACCCTTCTTCCGAGGATAAGGACAAACAAGTTGAATCCATCCGACCCATTGCCAAGAAATTCAAGCCCAAGATGAATTTTGTCACCATTGACGCCATCAAATTCGGTGACCACGGTCGCGCTCTCAATCTCATGGAGGCCAACTGGCCTTCCTTTGTTATCCAGGATCTTTCTAAGCAACTCAAGTACCCTCTTGATCAATCCAAGGAACTTACCCCTGATCTTGTTTTGGCATGGGTCGAGCAATACCTCGCTGGCAACCTTGAGCCTTCGCTCAAGAGCGAGCCAGTTCCCGAATTCCAGGATGAGCCCGTCTACACTGTCGTTGGAAAGACCTTCGAGGAGGTCGTGTTCGATGACAATAAGGACGTCTTTATTGAATTCTATGCTACTTGGTGTGGCCACTGCAAACGCCTGAAGCCAACTTGGGACAGCCTTGGTGAGAAATATGCAGTCCTCAAGGACAAGGTTATCATGTAAGTTCCTCAACAGTGACTCTGGGTCAGATTCTTATTTGTCTATAGTGCCAAGTTCGAGGCTACTGAGAATGATCTGCCCGCAAGTGCTCCCTTCCGCGTTCAAGGATTCCCCACCATCAAGTTCAAGCGCGCCGGTTCCCGCGACTTCATTGATTATGAGGGTGACCGTTCATTCGAGAGTCTGGAAGCTTTCCTCCAGGAGCACGCTCATAACTCACTTGAACTCGCCCCTGTTGAGAAGGTTGAGGAATTACCAGTTGTTGCCGACGAGTCTGCTCAGATGCCCGTCAGCGCGGCTCCTGCTCATGAGACAGAGGTTACCCATGAGGAACTTTGAGGGTGTCTGCAGGAGTTCAAAATGTATCTTAGTTACCGTTTGGTTTTTACTTTTGATAGCACGATTGACGTGGAAATATGAATGTGAGAAATCTAATCTAAAGCACAACGATAATAATAGCATTCAGGCCTTGGAGTTCTGCTCCCTTTTGGATCTATAATAATCAGAGAAAGACAGCCTGATACCCAAGAAGCGGCAGTCGGGATCTGGATGTGTTTGGAGATGGGCGACAATTGATTGTGCTCGTTCGGTAAAGAGGATCTGATACTCCTTGAGACGGGTCAAAATTTCCGAAAACGATTCTGTTGACGAGGAAGGAGGTATTGTAATCGTGTGCACTCCCTGGCGGAAATTGATCAAGGTCAAGCATGACTCGTTTGAAAAAGGCTTCTTACACGCTGTGCATCAAGCTCTTGATCCTTTTTCGACGACTCGAACAAACAAGAATTATAGAAGTGATCCTGCCGTCGTTGGTAAAAAAAAAACCACTGGTCAATAGTGACGATGAGTGATGGGAAGAATACAAACGATAGCTATGTGAAACTGGAGAATGATTCCAAATATTTCACGGACTTGGTTGAGTAGATTTTCCTATTCAAAGGGATTATGAAAAAAAGAGAAAGAGCTTGTTAGATGACGATGACAACTAAAAGAGAGTTCGAAAAACCTCTTTCCCAACCTTTGGACTTTGTAGGAAGATTTTCTTCATCATTTGGTCAAGATAATGGCGATGGGCCTCAATTAATGCGTCTAAATCCCCCTCTTTCTTGTTGAGAAAGTCAATCAGCTTCATCCAAGAACATTCTACGACTTCAAGTCTAGCATATGCTTGCATTTGACGAATAAAATGGATCATCTCTGCTATTGCGAGACGAATTTTATGCCATTCAAATTCCAGATCTCATGAGAGCACAAAGTATAAATGTTACGGTAAATTCCATTAAAATGGAAGGAACGCACCAGGAACCTTGAGGAATGATCGTACACCACCTGTTGCACGCAACCATCCTTTATTCAGTGCAAGCTCAACACGCTTCTGCTGCCACAGATATCTGAAAAGCTTAAGATATTTCTCCATTGATTCAGGGTCCAAGACTGTGTCAATGGGAGAGTCAACTTTATATTCCAGCGTAAAGACGTCCCATCCAATCTCTCCGTGTGAATACTCCAGCATCCGAGCATCCAAGCGTCTCAGAACATCCATAGGATCGTGCTGAGCACTCGAGGACCGAATAGCTGTTTCCAAAGTAGCTGTGAGATTGTGCCGATAGAGTGTGTTTGCTGGCTTAGCCAAACTCGGACTTTTTGCCAAATGTTGAGATCAAAGATACTCTAAGACAAACAATGATGAACGCACTCGAGTGTTTCCATGAGCTGATCTGCAAAATCCCCACGTCCCAACATGAGATAATTTCTAAGGGCATCGAGATGATCGAGTAACTTGAACTTATCAATGAATACTTCAAATAATCGTTTACTTGCAATTTTATACGCAGTGTCTATGGACCGTTCAAGTCCTGCAATATCGTTATACTGCAGCTCTAGTAGAAATTTTCAGCTAGGCAGACCACCACGAATCAAGCAAACGACTCACGGCCCTTGAAATTGCTCATCTTCTCCCGCGTTACCACCCAGTCACTATCATGGCAGCTATATCGAATAAAGTTGAGGCTTTTTCCTGTTGAAAAAATCTGGTCGGCAGTCGATGAATGATCGGTAGTCACATATCATATACTCCAGAGTTTACCTTCTTTCCAAAAACGTCGCCAACAAATAGGGGCAACATTTCCTGACGGAATCGGTACTTCGCATCCCAAAGCTTGAGGCCACCCTCCCTAGTACCCGAATAATCGTCTCCATCCGTGCCAAATCGCTCCAACCCACCATCACCAGATGATGGGTTTCTCATTTCGTCAGAGGACAACCCAGGCATAAAATGAGCTGAGTCAGTGTCAAGGGAAACAAAAAATTCTGCAAATGGATCATAAAGTTCGCCAGAGAAAAGCCACTTGTGCAAGGTCGAGAAGAAAGGCCGGGATACCTGGATAAATATTTGATCCAGGACTGAAAGTAAGACGGGGGTGTACACGAACCTCTTCAAGGAGCTGGTCAGTAAAAGTACGGATGAATGAATCACCGTTGTGGGTATAACTATGTATTAGGTTCACAAGCGCCCCCCCTTGAGCATCTGAGAGATCCTTAACATTCAGTCAGGACAGGAAAAAGGACTAAACATACTCCTTGCTCCTTCAACGCAGATACTCATCATTTTCATCCTCATTCGCCACTCGTTAATCCAGACATCTAGGCGACGGAGTGAAAGGCCCGTGTTGTTTCTGGATTGACCGACGCTTGTAGCTGAATCGTTGTTCTGTAACATTTGGGTTTCAAGGATGGCTATGAGGCGATAATACTCAGTCAATTGTGCTTGAAGGTAATGACATAGACTTTGTTCAATCATGCCAACTTCTGGTGATGATTCTCTTTGGCGCACAAATTTCTCTACGCAGTTATAGAGGGATCCAACTTCTGCCAGCCGGTAGATGAGAACCTTAGTGGGTGCTAGTATGATATTTTTCTGTGTAAATCAACACCTTGAGAAGGAAAGCAGGAAAAGATGCACATACTACATCGCCGAGAAAGACAACGTGGTTATCCTCTTCTCCATCCGAAGATATTCTCACATGTTTCCCGGAAATTCCTTGCAATAAGTAAAGTGCGTCACGCAGGAGCGATCCTTCTGGGATATGGGCACAACCTTTGGAAACGCGATATTCTTGCAGAAGTTGCGCCTTGGTCGGAGCAGATTGAGTGCGGGACTGAGACGGACTGATGGATGATACAGTATCTCTGGATGGTGGAGGCGCTAGTGAGGGTAAGGTGACGGGGATGAGGGTTGGAGGGGCGACTGCCGAGGCGAGAGAATGCAGGAATGCAATAGATTCTTCCTTCTTTTCCAGTAACGGCTACAGGTCTGTTTGAATGACAGTATGAATACTTATAGATAAAAATTGACCTCATTGAGTAATCGTGATATCAGATTCGTAAACTTCAAAACGTCGCTCCCTCCACCAGACGAACCCTCAGATCTCTGAATTACTAATTCCGCTTAGAACACTTCATAACTTCTGCGGACGAACTCACAAATTTTCTTGATCATGTCGACCGTTTGGGCAAAGTCGTTGTCGCGGCCACGACCAATATGACTGAGACAATTAGCAAGGAACCAATTGATATCAGAAGCACACCAACCTGTGCAGAATGTCTTGGCATTGTAGCAGCAATTCACCATGAAGCCGCTGGTTTGTTCGCGAGACAGGAACTAGTAGGTATGCCAATGCTTCGAGACTTGAAGCAAGAGTAATCATTATACAAGTCATTAAGCCCAAAATAGGTAAGCAACCTATATCACGTGATCCACATTGATTATATGATAGGTGAACTAGTATTTATCAACCTTCAGACCATCTTTCCAGAAAATGAGATAAGCTAGAAGGCGTTTGTTAGTGTACCAGTCTGGAAGTGGAAGAAAACTTACGTGTGATGCCATCCTCCTGAGCAGGCAAAAGGTTATCTCGGGTCCATAGGACATAAAACAAAACTTACGCGGTAGTTGAGAAGAGCGACCATCCCATCAGGGTCCATAGATTTTCCGATGAACTATCAGATATTTAATAACTTGAAGTAACTCTGGGATAAAAGTGCCTACAAATTCGTAGTCCTTGAAGTTAGTGCTTACTATTTTAGCAAACGCCGAGGCACCCTTTTCAAACGAGGCAACACGCTCAGGTTCGTTCGTTTGAAGGTATTCTCTGATACCTTTAATGTATCCCTGAACATCTGTGAGTCGGGGGTGCTGTGAAATCTGCGAAGATAGATCACGCACTTTAAGTGAAGTAAGATAATCCTTCTTAGCAAAATTGGTCTGTACAAGACCAGACGAATGAACGAGATTGATGACAGTTTTTGAACCGTCTTCTAGACCTTCTTCTTGCTCTTCCGCAGAGGGATTCGCGCCTAGAAGAGAAACTCAACTTGGAGTCAAAGGAACGCACATAACAACCAACCGATGTCAACATCCCCTTCTTTAATGACGATCGAGGCACAGTCTACCTCCCAGACAACATCGTGTTGCTCCACACTGTGGACCAGTGTTGAGAGACGCCCTTGTGGCAGAGAAAAGCACACACTCACTATTTGTAGGCATCGGTGAACATCTCATCACCAGTATTTCTGTCAGAGAACACCAACATCTTGAGAGGCAGGGATGAATTGATAATTGTTATCGGTGAAAAAATATCGTCAATGATCACACACGTGATTGGTCCTCATGATCGTCTCCGCAAAAGGAAGGAACGCAATGGACTTTTTACCGACCGTCATCAAAAGGCATGCTCGTCCAGTGGGCTCAAAGCACACAGCAGAGTCAAGACACTGGCGCCAATATAAGCATCCGGTTTTTATCAAAGAATATGCGCCTGTAACTTCTGTACATTTCTCTATTACAAAACCACACTGTTATGCAGTGACAGTGGCAACCAGAGTGCAAATTTACGCCCCTCGAACACAAAAAGTCACGAAAACTATTTCTCGATTTAAGGACATTGCGCGTAGTGGTCATATACGTGGTGATGGAAAGCTTGTTGTGGCAGGGGATGATAGTGGGTTGGTGCAGGTGTGTTGTCAATCTGTAGCCGTCGGTCGATATGTTCAAACATTTGAGTCTGGTAGATTTTTGATGTCAACTCAAGAGCAATTCTTCGTACGCTAGACTCCCACAAGCAGCCTGTTCACATTTCCAAATTTTCCTCCCTGAGTCCGACTCAGGTATTGACATGTTCTGACGATACCACTGCCAAAGTCTGGGACATCCCTTCCCAAACTTCAATATGTACATTCTTCGATCATACCGATTACGTTCGTACTGGACAATTCTCAACCTCTAACCCAAATCTGGTGCTCACCGGCTCATATGACTCTACCGTCCGGTTGTTTGATTCCAGAACGGGCGAATGTGAAATGGCGATGGGGGGAAGTTCATCTAGGAGTGGCCCAGTAGAGCAAGTTCTCATGTTCCCGTCCGGGACTGCTGTTGTATCTTCCGCAGGACCCATCATTCGTGTCTGGGACATTGTTGCTGGTGGAAGGTGTTTGCGGGCTATTTCTAATCACCAAAAGACGGTCACTGCTTTAACCTTCAACTCTGATGCCAGTCGTCTTCTCACCGGTGGACTCGATCATATGGTTAAGGTTTATGACGTGAGCACCTATAACGTAGTCCATACCATGCGATATCCAGCACCAATTTTGTGCTTAGCCATCTCGGTATGAGTTATTGGCCTCTTTTCATATTTCAAGGCTAAATTTCAGTTGGCTAGCCCGATGAAACACACATTGTCGGTGGAATGGCTGATGGTACCTTGTCAGCACGCAGGCGACAGCAGAAGAGCTCCGAAACTGAAGCCGGGCTGATTGGTTCTGGCAACAGTTTACTCGATGAACAGATGGCAGCAGTAGGGCAGGGACATGTGAAAGACAGGAGAAAGGCCAAACCTTTGGGTGACGCAAATGAGATCATGGTAGAGGGTCGGAGGAAGAAACGTCTAAGAGATTACGATCGGCTCCTTAAATCTTTCAAATATTCCGCAGCTCTTGATGCTGTGCTTAGGAAGGTAGTTACAACCCTCCCCCCTCGAGTTGATCAGTTTTCTGATATATGGATAGAATGTTCCACCAGCAATAGCCTTCTCCCTAGTACAGGAATTGATACACCGAGATGGCCTGAAGATTGCGCTCTCCGGTCGTGATGATGTGTTGCTCGAACCGATTCTCAGGCTCCTTTTGAAATATGTAGCTGATCCACGGTTCGGAGAATTAGTTTGCGATGTTGCCAGAGTGCTCATTGGCAAGTTCGTATTGATTTCCTACGCCGCTGACTCTGATACGCTCACAGAAATGTATAAGCCGGTGATTGGACAAGCACCTCTGATTGATTCGTTATTCGTACGACTACATAAGAAGGTTACGGTTGAACTTCGGTTTCAAGCTGAGCTCCAGCGCACCTCTGGTGCGCTCAGTATGATAATGTCTTCTTCATTGGCGTCCTTGCCATCATAGGGACCATGCTAGTGTGTATTGTCGCTTTGAATATAAAGTACTAAGAGCCTAATGCTTCGATCAAACTACTGAGGATTTGCTTTTGCATAGGCTCTTCATTGTCGTGATCACCTCGCTCTTCCGCGTTGTCATGATAGATTTGAAGGGTTTGTACAATGCTTCGAAGATCTTGGTTTTTGCGGTTCAACATTTGTAATGTATGGGTTCGGATCTGGCAGCCTGTTAGCCTAAATCTCTCGAGAGCAGTAGATTGTGCCTACTCCATCATCTTCCATTATAATCCAACCCAGGATATAGTCAACAGTCTGGAGTGTGAAAAGTCCACCATCCAATTGGCGCAAATACCAAAGGTCTCGGTCTTCATCTGTGATAATTTCCCCGTTTACCGTCATTTCCTAGAAGGAAGTCGGGTTTACTGTAAAGACCGGATGAGACAAGTACCACCGAACCTTCTTGTCCTCTTCGATTTCTTTATTAGTTACTTTGAACCTTGTATGCGCGGAATCGCGGATATCTAATAGCTTATCCACCTTCTCATAATCATTTTCCACGAACTTCGCCAATAAACGAATACGCTCAGGTGTATCTGAGGGCAGGTTTGTGAGTAAAGAAGAGATAATACCCAGGATGTGCGATAGATCTTCCGATGGAGGAGTCGATACATTCTTCTTCTGTGCCTGTGTCGCATAAGGTAGGCAAAGATATTCTGGATACCATCTATGTACGTACGCTTACCTTACCCATAAAGGCAGAGAATAGTGTCTTCAAGCCCAATGCTTCAACAAAGGCGATGCAAATCGCAGAACCACCTGGACCAGACATGACATAGTCCAGAGTTTTGATTGACCGGGAGCGAGATTGCATTTTTTCTCTGTAGAGAGGCATTGGAACATGTTGAGAAGGACAATGGAGGAACAAACTTCATCATGAGCACCATTAGGTCAGGTCCTTCAGATTCCAGAAAGAGTTTCTTGATCGGTGCCTCACTCGAGGCGGAACAGAGGGCGTCGAAGACGTTCTCCATAAACTCTGTCTCGTCTGCATCGACTGGATCTCGACGGCGGAATTGCTGATAAACAACAAATGAGGATATCTGAAATACCCATCTACTTGAACGTACTGAAAGGACCTTGAGCACAGTCTCCACTCCATCTTTCTGGCCAAATTGTAGACGGTTTCCAGAGTTGTTCTGCAACAGGATTGACAGCAACTCAGCAGCATAGCCACGGTTCTCGTCATGGGTCTTCGCTTGTATACGATTGAGGAGCCAAGGTAACAGTCTTGAGTTAGAAGCAAGTACAGTAGCAAGGTCAGGATTGAGACCAACAAGGTTCTCGAAAATGCCTATATTACATGTTCACGTCAGGTCAAAATTGGAACATTTCGTTCAGAGCATACCCAGAATATGGAATAAACCCTGGCGATCTGATTCTTCAGCTTCGTTGACGCGCTTTAGGTTGTCTATAAGCAGGTCCAAGATTGAGTTTTCAACCTTGAAACTGGGGTTAACGCGAGCCAGCTTTAGCCCAGACGATCTTACAAGATTGTCCACCAGAAGCTTGAGAGACTCTTCTGACTTTCCTGTTTCATCCTGTTCTTCATCTGCAGTCGCATCCTCATCTGTCAATTCATGAATGAGCTCAACGACATCAATAACGATATCCATGTTTTCATGGCTTAGCAAACCAATCAAGTGGTCCACAGTGCCACTCTTGACAAGTTCAGGGTATGCAACGGATAGTATTTGGGATAATGGTAGCAAGCTCTTAATTGCAAGATCTAGGTCCGCTTCAGAGTCAATGAACCTGAGATGTGTGAGTTTCGCAAAAAAAGTTGAAAACTAAGAAAAGATGTACTTGGTAGGATCATCAGGGTATTTGGAGCGTTGTCCCGTGTTCTTATTGACTGCACGTTCAAACCTAAGCAGCAGACGGCGAATGGAAGTGACTGACAATCCCTCTAGCTGGGAGAGCGATTGGGCTGAAGTGGTATGCAAACAGTGGCTTGCTCACCTCTACCGAGGGCTTTTCTCCCACCGCCGAATCAAATATGTTCAATATTTGCTTTTGTTCTTGTGTTAGACCGCCTCCATAGAACCGCCCTTCCTCGTCTTCATCCACAAAATAGTCAGCGTCGCCTCCCGGCGCAAAATCAGCGCCCTCTTGGAGTTCGTCTTCGACTATCCCTGGATTTCTCTTCTCATTTGAGGCTTGCGGGGCTGGAAAAGTATCCAACTTTATTCGTTTCAACATTTCTGGGGTCGGGTTATCAGGCATTTTACGCTTAAGACTCCCAACTAGAAAATTTGGTGTCTGCTGCGGATAAGAACACGTAGGATTGTGAGAATAAAGTCGCTCACGCCAAATAATGAGTCTACATTCATTCTTGTGAATTCCTCGAGAGTAGTTTGTTTTGTTAGGGTGTAGGTTGCCTAATCCAGAATATCACGTGAACACAAAGTGTTCATTAAGGCAAGCAAATTCGAAAGTGAGTCTCCCACCCTTGCTGCAATGGCTTTGCCAGGCCCAGCTCCTATGGATATCGTCCAACATCTCTCGTCAACATCAGACCTTGAACAGCGTGTTGCTCGCATTGCTGATCCAAATATCGGTCCGTACTAATTTTTTCTCTCACTTCACTGCCTCACTGTAGCTGCAGATCTCCGTACCAAACACACGGTTGCTTCGGAAATAAGGGAGATTCTTGACACTGTACGAGATACAGAGTCTGCACGCGCATATCCTTATCTTATTCCTGCTCTACTCGAATTGCTTCACTCTGGGGAGTCAGCGTTTTCGAAAGATACACCAGAATACGCGTTTCGTCGTGTACTGCTGGAGATACTGAGCCGGCTTCCTATGAGTGAAAGTCTTCGACCTCACGCACAAGCCATATACAGCTGTATGCTACACCTCATACGGCATGATAACGAAGAGAATGGTACTACGGCTTGCAAGCTACTCGTCGATATTATTCGGGCGTATCGCATGCTAACAGAAGAAAGTCTCAACGAATTTGTTGCCGTGTTTCTGCAAATTTTTGCGAATATGAAGGTTTTAGTAGAGGAAATACTCTCTGAAGATTCTTCTGTCCTTGATCCTGCAAATGTGCTGTTCAGTATTCGCAGTTTTAAAGTTCTTGGGGAAATGGGCATGGTTATCGTCATTATGTCTCAAATCCACAGACAGCTGGCGTCTCCTGCAATGCAGACGACAATTCCTCACGCAATAGAAGTCTTGGCGCTGGAATCTCCTGCACAACACAGGACCCGTACTGACTTTGAGGCTATGGGAGGAACATGGGCTGGGATGTCACCTACGGTAAAAAATACAGGGGCATATAGCGAGTTTATTCATTCTCAGATCAAGGCATGTGTGTGCCCCATAGGTCAGTGTCGTATATTAAAAGTGTTATATAGATGTTATCATATCTCGCTTATAACATGCGTTTCTCTGGAGAACAGTCTGAAGCCTATGCTGAAAATCTCATACTGAGTGCGTTGCGTTTGCTTCAAGACTGTCCGAGCAATGGCATTGCTCTTAGAAAGGTCTGTAATGCATTCTTATGTAGATTTATGCTCGAAGTTCACCTTACAACAGGAACTTATGGTTGTTTTCCGCCACTTAATGAGCACGAATCATCGTCGTGTGTTGTTTGATCACTTAGACAAGCTCTTTGACGAGCGTGTGTTACTCGGGACCGGCATTGCCAGCAAAGAAATGCTACGGTGAATGCACGCACAATCTTCGTTAATAAGCGATTCATTAATTATCGCCAAACAGTGTCGCTGTCTACAGTTCTGTAACCGATCTAGTCCACCACTTGCGGAATGATCTCACTCCTACCCAGTTAAATGATATTGTGGATTCCTATGCTTGCCTCATCCATAATCCTGCACTTAGCAGCAGCCTTCACACACTTTTTGCCAAGATGATGTTCGGCTTAACAGATGCAATCCTTGCTAAAGAGACACCACAAGGAGCCTCTAAATTACTCACTAACATGTTTGAGTCATGTTTGGGACGCCTTGAAGGGTTGGCAATTGTACAAGAAGAAGTTTCCAGCCTGCTGGATCGCCAAAAGTCCGACACAGTTGTGACAACAGATATTTTTTTGATAGAAAAATCTCGACCTGTTGGTGGAGCTAGTTATGCAGTTGAAAAACCAGAGGATGTAATTACAGGTATGTTTTCAAGGTGACTCTAGAGATATCTTACTGAGGTTTCTGTAGAATCGCGCGTCATTTTCAGAGCATTGATCCATGGTTTTCGTGTTTGTCTTGCTTCGCTGAAAAGATGCGACGCACCCGTGATTGATGGAGCTTATATCTTCCGTCTATTCGAGGGTTGCATCCGGTGCATGGTCTTACTCGACCCCGAGCCTCGCCCTGATCCCAAGAGTACAAACGATTATTCAGATGCAATGGAGTGGTTTGGCCATGCCCTTCTTGAGATAAATCTCCATGTCTTCCAGGAAGTGTGGACTCACAAGATTGATTTCTTCTTTGATTGCGCTCGGACGCGCATACTCTTACTCAATATTTGCCAATTTCTCTTTGCTCGGGAACAAACATCACCGACCCTGCTTGCCATCGTCCTCAAGTATCTCGTTGATCGATTATCCCTTCTGGGGGAGCAGGACGACATGACCGCTGCAGCTACCATCAGGTTATACAAAATGGCATTTGCCGCTGTTTCCCAATATCCTGTGCTTAATGAGCCAATCCTCGCCTCTCACCTTGCCAAGCTGCTGATGGATTGTTTCCCTCTCGCCGCCAGAGCATCGAAACCTACGCATTACTTTCACCTCCTTCGAGCTCTCTTTCGTGCTATCGGCGGGGGTGGTGGGCGCTTTGAACTTCTTTACAAAGAGGTTCTCCCATTGCTTCCCGAAATGCTCGAAAACCTTAATCGTCAGTTGCTTGCATCTGAAGGTATCGCTCGTGACATGATCGTTGAGCTCTGTCTTACTGTGCCTCTGCGATTGACCCATTTGCTTCCCCACCTCACATATCTAATGCAGCCTCTGTCACTGGCGTTACGCGGGGGCCCGGAACTCGTGTCGCAAGGTCTTCGTACTCTTGAGCTGTGCATTGATAATTTAACACCGGATTTCCTCGATCCTACTCTGAGTACGGTGCTCAGAGAGCTTATGGAAGCACTTTTCAACCATCTCAAACCTCAGCCAGCAAGTCATCATGCTGCTCATACGACTATTCGTATTCTGGGAAAACTTGGCGGACGCAACAGACGTTTGCTCACAAAAGAACCTGCGCTTACATATCGTCATCATTCTGAATCTGCAAAAATGGTCATTTCCTTTGGCGGGACGAGGAAGAGGATCAACCTTGGTCCTGTCTCTACACTTGTTTCGAAGAGCCTGACGAAACTTACCAGTCCTGATCGTGATCACGCTTTTCACTACCTTCAAAATTGCCTTTCAACAATTTTGTATGAGGTATGTCTCTCTTGACATGTCTTCCATCTCCTAATCTTTCCTAGGGAGTAAAAGGTCGAAATGGAGAGGAAGTTTTTACTCATACGCTGGAGGGGATTTATGATGCTGTCTTCATTCCCGAACTCAGCGAAGAAGCTGAGACATATATCAAGAAACTCTCCAAGTCTATCTTTGAGATTTCCATTCGCAAGCATCAAAGCCGTGACCCCAAAAGTGGTCCTAATCGTTTGTTACACTGCTACCTGGATGCTCTTCCGCACGCTCTGGCGAAGGATCAGCCTGAGCAGGCCCAAGTTATGCAGAAGCTTGTTGCGAAGATAGTGGAAGACCTAGTAGCTATGAAAAACCTACCAAACATTACTCCACAAGAGATCTTGCCCATCCTTCATCATATGACGAATCGTTTTACTGCCCTCTGTCTCGATGAACAATGGATACGAAAGAGCGCCGGATGCAGTGGCATCAAACTCATGACCAAAACTCCGGACTTAGCTCAGAGATGGATTAGCGATCGTGAAGGCGAGCTTGTGCGGACCCTACTCCACATTTTCAAAGATCTTCCTCTCGATGTTCCTCGCGATATCGACGACATAATTGATATTCTCCTCGACGTCCTTCGCATTGGCAATTCTCATCTTGATTTCACTGGCGAAGGCGCTCCGATTGCCCGCAACAAGCTTATCAACCTCATGGGCATCTTCTTCCCCGAGATACAAAATTCTAATCCTATTGTTCGCCAAGCCTCACAGAAGTGCATCACTTATCTCGTTTCGCTGAGCGGTCGACCTGCAGTTGATTGGCTAATGCCTCACCGTGATCGCATGCTGACTGGTATATACACAAAGCCACTGCGAGCACTTCCGTTCTCCAAGCAGATTGGGATGATTGAGGCAATTCGCTATTGTGTCAGTCTCGAGCCTCCCCTTGTCGAGCTCAATGAAGAACTTCTACGACTATTACACGAAACACTTGCTCTTGCAGATGCAGAAGATATTCAGCTACTTGGCCGAGGAAGCGTACGCCAAGGAACCATTGAAATTATCAAACTTCGTGTCGCTTGTATAAGATTACTGACAGCAGCTATGCCTATCACCGATTTCTTTTCACGTCAGACCCAAACTCGACAACGGTAAATCCATTTTTTTGCATATATTCAAAATTTACTAACCTTCTTGTAGAGTTACGGGTGTCTATTTCAAGTCGTTATATTCACCTTCGCCTGAAGTTAAGGATGTTGCTCATGAAGGTCTAAGGATGGTGCTTACCCACCAGAGCCGCCTTCCAAAGGAACTCCTGCAGACGGGGCTACGACCCATCCTGATGAACCTTGCTGATCCCAAGCGTCTCTCCGTCCCTGGTCTTGAAGGCCTTGCGCGTCTTCTCGAGTTACTTACAAACTATTTCAAGGTTGAGATCGGGCACAAACTTTTGGACCATTTCAGAAGCGTTGCAGATCCGCAGATGCTTCAGCAATCCTCAAGACTTCCCTTGGCTGATCATGAAGGAATCTCAAAGCTAGTCAAACTTGCCAATATTTTTTACCTCCTTCCTTCCACCGCCAATATCTTCCTTGATAATCTCGTCAATGCCATAGTTCAGACTGAAGCACAGATGCATTTTTCTACACGGAGTCCCTTCTCCGAGCCTCTTGCGAGATATCTCGACCGCTACCCCACTGAAGGTATTGATTTTTTTATGCGACATCTGAGGCTACCTCAATATCTGCGTACTTTGAGGAGCATCCTCCTCGAACGGTATGCTCCGAACCTCGAACGTGAACTAGCCTCGAGGACACTTTTGTTGGTGAATCAAAGCAATGACACTAGCCTACTCACCCAGTCTCTTCTCTTGTTCCATGATTTGGCAGAGATTTCTCCAACATGGATATCGGATTACGAGATTGCTGTTGATGCCCTTGTCAAGGTGTGGCGCTCTTCCAATTGCCAACCAGGAGCACCAGACCTCGTTCAGCGGCATTCCCTCCTGCTTGGAATCTTTATGAAGGCTCTCCAGCAATCATCACGTATTGACCTCCTCTTCGATGTCGTGGCCATATTCAGTCGAAATTTGGGCATGGACGTCATCCACGTCTCCCAATTTCTCTATAGACACGTGGCGTTGAGCGAAGATAGCATTTTCCGTCGGAACGTGCTCCTTCGATTCCCGATTTGGTTTGGTGATTCCAGTATCCCCTGGAACCAAAAGGGAGCATTTCTACGATATATTGTCACACCAACACTGCTTGTACATGCGTCTTCCGAATCCAACAACGAACACCTGATAGACAGTGATTTTATCAGTCAACTTCACCAGCTCATTTGGCAGCCTATTGCCGAGACGGGGGCATTCGTAGATACTGACGACATATTTAAGATTGAGCTACTCCACCTCACCACAATTCTTGTCAAAAGCTATGCGGATCTTCTTGAGGATGTCAAGAAGGACATCATTAAATGTGCCTGGCATTATATCACTAGCAGCGACGACATTATCGTCAAGCAGACTGCATACCTGCTCGCCGCCAGATTTTTCGCCGCCTTCCCTACACCACAAAAATTTATCCTTCGTGCTTGGACAGGTCTATTGCGGTTATCGCATTCAGAAGGCAAACCTCTGGTCCGCCAGGAGGCCCTCGCTACTCTTGCTCCCATCCTCCCTCAGTCTGATTCAGCTGAACCAGGTCATCCTCAGTGGGCGAAAACCACCCGCCGTCTGCTCGCTGAAGAAGGCCTTGTTCAAATGATTGCCATCTACCATCTAATCATCAAGCAGCCCCAATTATTTTATCCAGTCCGTTCGCTCTTCGTGCCGCATATGGCAAATTCCTTGACTAAACTCGGCATGTCGGGGTCTTCAACACCGGAAATGCGTTCCCTTTCCATTGAAGTACTTCAAGTTATATTTGATTGGGAAGTCAAAGCTTCGGGAGGAAATAAGAACGAAACTGCTTGGCTCACTCCCATTGCTTTGCGTGAGAACATGATCAGCTACCTGGTTCGACTCGCGACTTTCCCTCATGAGAATGCGGCAAAAACTGCGCTTGTTCCCCGAGCCCTTTCTCTTTTACAATCTATGGTTGGTCCTAATGGTTGGACAGAGGTTACAGTTGGGCTACGTTATTTCTCTCGAACTCTTGAACAGGCGCGTCAAACATCTGTCAAACGTCTGAGCATTTCCTGATTTTTTTATAGAATGATTTGTCAGTCGATACTACTCTATCATTAGCTGTCGCGTCCGCAAAGGTTCTCCAGGTTATTACTGCGGAACAAAGTGATGCGTGGTTCACGACCAATGCTACTGCTCTCCAAAATCTCATACGGAAAGGCTTGTTGACAGATGATCATACTCTACAAGATGCACTTTATCCCATCTTTGACCACCTCATTCGGCTTTTCCCTCTGCCCAAGGAGGAAGAAGACCAACAAACAGAACTTTCTGACTTCCACTCCTTTGTGAACACAACGATTGAGGAGGGACTTCGCAATAGTAATACCCCCAGAAACATTTTACTCATGCTGAAGTCTGTCGTCACCGTCATTCCAGAACATGTTGAGGTATTCAGTCAACTGCTCATGAGACTCTTGAGCAAACTAGCTAAAGACCACATCCAATCGCCTCCTGCCAATGGCACCGAAGGGAATGTCCGCCTGATCATCCTTCTCCTCGAAATATGCCAAATCTCTGTAGCACACCTTGCAGATCAACGGCGGTGGCTGCTTAGCACCCTCGTTGTCCTAGTGGAGAAGTCAAAGAGTGTTCAACTATGTCGATATATGTTGGATCTTGCGCGAACTTGGGCAATGCACCGACAGGAAGCTCATCCGACGATGAAGGAGAAAGCCAGTCTCATACAAAAGATGACCTTCTACGAGACGCGTGGAGAGGTTCTCTTTCATCCCTACCTCGAGCTCATCTACGACATTTACACGGAACCATCTCTTCGGAGGAGTGACCTCACCACTAGGCTTGAGCCTGCTTTCCTTCTGGGTTGCCGTACAAAGAATTCGCTGTTGAGGGAACGATTCATGGATTTGCTGGACGTTAGCGTTCCTAGGTCGCTGTTTGGACGTTTGACATACATCCTTGGTGTTCAAGGCTGGGATGTACTTGCCGATCACAATTGGATCTATCTTGCTCTACACCTCATACTCGGAGCTGCCGACCCAGATGCACCTGTGACGACGGATCGTCGCCAGGTTCATAGCGATCCTATTCTTAGCATACCGCGGCCTGGTTCCCGGAACGTCATTCGTCCAATACAACGCCTACTTTTCCTTGACCCACAAACTGCGCACGAGATGTGGTGTTCTGTGTTCCCTGCGGCGTGGTCAAGTCTCTCTCGACGCGAACAAATCGACATCACCAGTCACATGATTAACCTCCTGAGCAAGGAATATCACATCAAGCAAGCCCATCTACGTCCAAATGTCGTCCAGACTCTTCTGACTGGGGTTCAAGGATGCTCGCCTCCTCTAGTGCTTCCTCCTCATCTTGTCAAATATCTAGCAAAGACATTTGGTGCTTGGCACATAGCGTTAGAAATTCTTGGGTCATCTCTCGAGCTGGTAAAAGACGATGAAGCCAACATTCAAGATTATGTCTATGACTCCCTTGCTGATGTTTACGCTGAACTTGCGGATGAGGACATGTTTTATGGTGTATGGAGGCGTCGCTGTTTGCACCAGGAGACCAATATTGCTCTAGCGTTTGAACAGCACGGTTTCTGGGAACAAGCTTCTGCTGCATATGAGAACGCTCAATCCAAAGCGAGGGCAGGAAATATCGCATTTTCAGAACCGGAGTATTGTCTATGGGAGGATCATTGGGTTTCTGCAGCCGAGAAACTACAGCAATGGGATATTCTATATGACTTCGCCAAAAGCGAAGGAAACCAGGAACTCATGCTCGAGAGCGCGTGGAGGATCAAGGACTGGGCAGACAATAAGGAAAGTTTAGAGGAACAGGTTAAACAACTCCCAGATATCGCCACACCTCGCCGTCGTGTTTTCGAGGCTTTCCTGGCACTGCTCAAATTCCCAGGTGCTCTTGATAAAAACATCGAATTCACCAAGGTCCTTGAAGATGCTATGCAGATGTCCTTACGTAAATGGGCTGGGCTTCCGACACACTTGTCAACTGCCCATATCCCCCTTCTTCAGCATTTTCAACAGTTCGTCGAGCTACAGGAAGCTGTGCAGATCTTTGGGTCCCTCTCACAGACAAACGCACAAAATTTGGAGAAGAAATCGTCTGAGCTCAAAATGGTTCTTCAAGCCTGGCGTGAACGTTTACCCAATGTACAAGATGATATCAACTTGTGGAGTGATCTTGTTGCGTGGCGTCAGAACGTTTTTCATGCGATCAATAATGCATATATGCCCTTAATCAATAGTCAAAGCAATAACAATGCCAACACGAATACAAACACATATGGTTTTCGCGGATACCACGAAACAGCTTGGATCATTAACCGATTTGCCCATGTTGCCCGAAAACACGACCTTCTTGATGTTTGTTTCACATCGCTGAACAAAATCTATACTCTACCGAACATCGAGATATCCGAAGCGTTTTTGAAATTGCGCGAACAAGCTCGCTGCCATTATCAAAAACCGAATGATTTGCAGGCAGGATTAGATGTTATCAACAATACAAACCTCATGTTCTTCTCAAGTTGCCAGAAGGCCGAATTCTATACGCTCAAAGGGATGTTCCATGCTCGCCTTGGGCGGAATGAAGAAGCAAACCATGCCTTCGGCCAAGCCGTACAGCTCGACACGAGTCAAGCGAAAGCCTGGGCAGAATGGGGTCGTTTCAACGATCGCATGTTCAAGAATGTTGCAACTGAAAATGCAGATCTTACATATGCTTCCAGTGCCGTCAGCAGTTACCTTCAAGCTGCAGGACTCTACAAAAGCGGAAAGAGTAGACCTCTACTCAATCGTATTCTTTGGCTTCTCAGTCTGGATGACAGTGCCCTGACCATCTCAAAAGCATTTGACACATACAAGGGCGACGCGGCATTTTGGTACTGGATCACACTTACGCCGCAACTTTGCCAATCCTTGAATCATCGAGAAGCCAAACAAGCACGCTATCTACTTCTGAATCTCGCCCGGCATTACCCTCAGGTATACCCTTAAAATTGTAATGCTATCCGAAAGTACTGATTGTTTCATAGGCACTGTTCTATCATCTTCGCACATATCGAGAAGAACTCCAGTTAATGCGAAAGGCTGCCCATGCTCGAGCTATTTCACTCAATCAGCCAATACTCGACACCACCCGCCGACCGGATGAGCAGGTAGCCAAAGAGGGCAACGACCTGAACAATAATGCTACCAACACTCAAACTCAAGGACCCTCTAGTACCACGAGCACATCAAATCAGAATGGACAAATACCTATTGATAACGCTGCTGCCGTTACTGCTACTGCATTACCCCGCCAAGCTCCGGATCTCGTTGATGAAGTCTTACAAGTTCTGAAGACAACGTTCCCGTTGCTTATCCTGAGTCTAGAAACAATGGTGGATCAGATCCATCAAAAATTCAAATCACCCGCTGAAGAGGACATATATCGACATATCTTTCTTCTTCTTGGAGATGCAATCTCGGTTTGTGTTTTCATTCATGTCAATTTACTAACTCAATCGCTATATAGAACTATATATTACGAATGAACGCCCCAGACGACGACGGGTCTCTTTCCGTCCATACCCAACAGACTCTGGCCCGCCTTGCCCCGATTATGGGAGTCGCCGTTAGGGTGAGTAAAGCAGCTGATTAAAATCTTCATCTTCTCAAAAGGCCGATCGTAGAAAGAATTCGAGGAGGATTTTTTGGATTCCAAGCCCAATCATATCGAGTATATCCGCCGACTGCAACAATGGAGGGACAAGTATGAACGATTGCTCGACTCCCGTCCCCGTATCCAGCCTCTCGCTCTAGTCAGCCATTATCTGACGGAGTTTCAGTATAATAAAATTGACGAAATTGAGGTTCCGGGGCAGTACACTGAGGTCAGTTGGTCGGTGCCATTATTGAAGACATATTTCCATACATGCTTCAGGACAAGGACACGAATCAAAGCTTCATGAAAATCCAGAAGTTCGCGTCAAAGTTTGAGCTTGGTCGGTCAAATGGAGCTTGCTGGAAGAGATTTACTCTTCATGCCAACGATAACAGCAAAATTTCATTCATGGTACAAATGCCCTGTCATCGCCAGACACGTCGAGAAGACAAGGTTATGCAGGTGCTTCGAACTTTCAATGGGTATGACCTTCATTTCTCGGTTAGGGCGGTTACTCTTGACGAAAGTCTTCAGTGTTTTGCAACGGAAGAAAGAGGCACGAAAACGTAACCTTTCCTTCCATTTACCGGCAGCGGTCTCTTGTAGTCCCACTTTGCGTCTTTTCCAAACGGACTCTTCATATGTGACTCTCGGAGATATATATGATTTACACTGCGAAGAGATAGGTATCTCAAGGGAAGAGCCCATTTTGTTTGCAGGAGAGAAAGTCAAGAAGACTTTACGCGAGTTCCGTCAGAACTCGACGAGACAGGTATTTCAACTGCCTTATCACGGTGGCTCACAGCTCTTACAGCTCTTACCTGGCCAATGCACTCTAGTTGACTAAAACTGAGTATATCAACCTTAAGAAGGACATTTATGAGGAGATAACCATTAAGACAATACCTGACAATGTCCTGACGAATGTATGCTTAGAATTCTGCTTCGTAAAGATCTATTCTAACTCCGTCACTAGTATATGATTCGCACCATGAACGGCCCAAGTGAATTGTGGCGAATGCGCAGACAATTTGCTTCCCAGCTTGCAGCGTGCTCTTTCATGACATATGCTCTTTGTCTCTCTAGTCGCCATCCAAGCCGTTTCCAGATATGCAGGTCCACTGGTCAAATTGCCATGACAGAACTTCTCCCGGGAATATCGAGCAACCTTCCTGTATGCGCAACTAGTGATGTGGTTCCTTTCCGCCTGACTCTGAACATGCAAACCTTCCTTGGCCCCATATTCACTGAAGGAATCCTGACTTCTGGTATCTTAGCTATCGCTCGATCTTTGACCGAGCCTGAGGTACAACGCATTTTTGTAATAGACATTCTGAAGAAGCTAATACCATTACAGTACGCTCTGGAACAACAGCTATGTCTATTTGGAAGAGACGAAGTCATATCCTGGATGACCATGCAAAGGCGACCATGGACAGTTGGTGATGCTGCTTTCCGCCAGGGTGTGGCAGCCAACATCGATAATGTGGTCAAACGTACTGAAGTGATGGCCTGCAAGACTGAAAGGGAGAACGTGAGTGCCCAAAGCAGTTGTCTCTTGAGACATGACCAACCTTCTTTCTAGCAACTTCAAAACAATGGTGCCACTGCGACAGTTCCTGTTATCCAGTCGTTGACTAACTTAATCTCCACTGCCACAAATCCTATTCAGCTAGCAAAAATGGGCGAAATATATCACCCATGGTTCTGAGTATACAGTTCTATTGTCCTCGTTCTTTGGCAGGGGTAATTACTTATGTATTGTACATGTAATCTATTTACAAACTTACTACTGTTTTCCGATTATTGATGAACACATTGACTGGTTGGCCTTGTGCCAGAACGGAGCATCGCTTCAGCTAACAACATTCGAGTATTAAGATCGATAGAAGCAGGGTGTAAATTGTTCTGGATGATTTGTTCTGCATTCCCGGAGCGTGAGAACTGACTCGTCCCCTTAGAAGGCGCAAAGAGCTGTACATGGCAACGTGAGCAAGAATTGGATGCAGGATGCGGAACAGAATACTTTTATTGTTGTATCGATGCCACTGACAGCTAGTAGCGGCAAAGACGGATGCCCTTCAATAACGTTGACTATGCTTCCATCCCCTTCATATATACCGTTCCACTCTGCTGTGTATTTGTCCCAGATAAAGAAGTTCCCATCATCCGATCCCGATACGACCAGATCGTCATTGGGTCCAAGAAAGTTCACTGGAGTAGACTCATTAGAATCTTCGACGAGGTCATGACTACAAAATCAACCATACCATCCTTGATTGTCTCAACGTTCCGTGCGCCAGAAAACTTTCTCCGAGGTAGGATTATAGGAATACCAGGGCGATACCTCTTTTCCATGTCAAGGCCTTCTTTCTCGTCCTCTTCCTCCTCTGTTCCCTCCCATGACACATCGCTTTCTTCCTCTCGGTCGTTCTCCATATCTTCCATTGTATTTTGACCTTGACCAGAATAGCTTGTATCCAGATTATCATTCGAGCCGGGTCCTGACTCAGATAAGTCTGGAATATGTTTTGAATCCTTACGAGTCTGACTCAAATCAAGTTGTTTTACTTCTGGTGTTCCAGCACTATTGACGGATGTAGAGGAAGATCCTGATTCTACTGGGTTGTCCAATGTCGAGAAGAGATAGGTAGCGTCTCCGCTGTATGCTGTACGGTGGCGTCATATGTCGTCCTGTAGGTCTAGAGATTATCCGTGAATACTTACAAAGAAGGACCTGTGAGTGTCACTTTCAACCTAAAATTGCCGTGGTAACTGGTAAAGAAAACTGACCTCATGCCCATTATAATTTGACATTCTAGCGCCAGTGATATGACTGCCCCAATATCGCCTTTCCTTGTCCATCCCAGGTGGTCGACCAAACCTCCGGACGCAAGTGGTTATTTCGTCTGTAGATGATGGCACTCCCCACTCCTCTGCTATTCTTCGGCCTACGTTTCGTCGGTCAAACAGGTAGCCCTATGTTCATATCCAACCTCTCAGCGGCGAAATAAAGTTTGGAGCATGATTTTATGGGCTCACATAGGGCGCTTCTCCTGCTACTACAAACTGATAAGGCGTAAGCGCTGATAAAGAGGCGGTCGAAACATCATGACTGAGTTTAACCAGAGGCACAGGACAAGTATTCTGTCGACAATTATGTGGCTTTCTAAGATCATGCTGGCGCACGGTTCCGTCCTATATAATATATCGTAAAATTTTGCAACTGGGAGTGATATCTCGCACAAGTTGTAAGCACCTCTGATACAGACAAAAACAGTGCAGGGGAATCCTCATTTATAATCCTCTTGACTCTGCCAGCGTGACATCTCAACACCCTTTTTACGTATTGGTTGGTCGTATGATATGTTTCAAGACCATCCTGCTCGCCGCTATTCAAAGCTCTACTGATGTCTGAAATTCGAATTTGTCTATCCGCCGCGACTGTGATCCTGAGAGAGAGATGAAACATGGTAATACATGAAGGGGTTTCCAAAAGGAGACCCACTCACAGGTTGGAGGAGTAGGGCAAAAGCCGGACATCGAAGATATTGTTGGTATGGCCTGTACTAATGACTGAGTGGCAGACAAATGGATAGTCCTGTTCAGTGTCCGAAGAATCCATTCGCCAGAGACGCACAGTTGTGTCGTCTCCTCCACTCAGTAGTAGTTCTCCATTACTTGCCCAGCTCAATGCATTAACGCACCTGAAAACCAGAGTCAAAAGGATAAGCATAGCTGAAGAGGCCTGGTATACCCCGAGTGACCTTGAACATCGTTGCCGAGGACATTTATCCTGTCAAGAAGCTGATGCAGGTGCTGAGATAAAAGCAGATCTCGGGTGTGCTCTACACAAGATGTTGAAGGAAGGCTCGATCTCAGGTTGAAAAGTCTAGATAGAAGCGGAGGCATAAGATTGATGATTTATGATTTGATGACAGCACTGAAGCCGACTCAGTAAATCCTTACGTAACGAAACGTCCATTCATCATATAAGAGGGTATGTACGCAGGAAATGTACCAATCACGAAGAAATATCGAGACACCATAAAAAATCACCGAGCCTCCCATCTAACTCATATACTGTAGCTCCTCAAGTGGACTCAGCAAAGCCGACAGCATTGCGGCCGAGATCGTAAACGGTAAAGTAGCGGCGGAGGAAAACATCACCTGTAAAGTTGATAATGAGGCATCGTTGAGGAGATATACATGCTCGAAACATACCAATGATCCAAAGACTACCCCATGGAAGATTAATGTCCAGACCAGTGAAGGCAGAGATGCAGCTGCCCTGAACCTGAAGGACATAGTCGGTGCCCTTGAGAGGGAAAGGCTTTCCACCGAACCAAAAGGTGAGCTCCGGAAGGCTAGGGAGTTTGGCACAATCAACAGTGTATTGTCCACTCCAATCCTTTTTGGCGCCAATCTGAGCGTTGAGTATCTCGGCCATATCGGTAGGGAGAGCAATGAGAGAGGTACCTAATAAGTGATAAGCAATTGAACTTCAATCAAGTCATAAGAATTACCAGTGTCAATGGCGGCACCAGTACTCTCGAGCTCAAGCTCGTCGGAACCGAAACTAATCTTGTCGAGGGCGACCTCCCAGTAAGCATTCTTACGAACGGGAACATAAGTGATGTCCCCTCTGTAGGAGGAGGGGTTGATGCCACCAAAGGTGGCTTCACCACCGTCGTTCTCATCCGAGCCGAGGCGGAAAGAGACGATAGGCTCGTCCAAAAGGTTCTGTTGAATCATATTGTAAAAAGGAGGGACAATGCCGTTGACAGAGATAGTATCGTATGCCAACCCGAGGATACCATCAAACCTGTTCAAAAAAGCAATGAGCGTTGTTCATGGGTCATGGGACGATGGACTCACTTGCCAAAGGCAAAAGCGAGGCCTGGCTCCTTTGTGGCCTCAGCAAAGTCCTGGTTATGGACCGCTAAGTCTCCGATGACAAGTTTGTCACTGGAGACGAAGCCCTCCATAGCCCCTGAGCCATATTGAATGGCGAACTCGGAACCATTGGCCTTGTATGTCGACGAGGAGGAGGAGTCGTACTTGGAGTGGAGGAAACATGCAATAGAAATGCACTTGGCACTGGGGATCCATAAGTTGCTCGACCTGACAGCATATATATATCAATTACTGCTCAGAAGGCACCGACTATCCTGCTTACCCAGTATCAAGAATAACCTTGAACTAGACAAGAGGATTAGAAAGGTGCGGGATCATCCAGAGAAAATAACTAACAGTCTGAGGAGGGGTTCCAAGACTAATCTCAGTATAATACTGAGCATTCATAAAGTCTGACGATACGTTGAACGGACTAGAGTGTACGGAGTGAAAGATGACAGCTCACTGTTGAGGGGGACACTGTGCCCGCCATCAACATGTTCCTCCTGTGTCCAGAAGAGAGGCTCGCCGTTCTTGGAAGTCGGTGGCCGGACGTGGCGTCCAGAGCCTCCAGCACCGATGAGAGGCGTCTGGACAGTCGAGGGTGAACCATATTTCTTAGCAAGCCAGGCGCCCTCGAGGTCAGGGTTTTTTGTGACTGGGGCAAGCTTGTGGAGCCTGAGGGTGTGAGTTTTGGCGTATGTGGTGAAGGGGAGGAGGCCAACAACGAAGGGAACGAGGGAGAACAACATGGTTGTTTGTTGAAAACACACACACAGCTGGTTTCCGGTTTTCCTGCCTACCCTGGTTCTCGGCGGTACTCCGGCCGGACACCGGCAACTCCGAGTTCTGCCTGGCTGCTTTTCTCTCTGTAAAATGACGACACGATCCGGAAGACGCGCTGCTGCTGAACTCAGTCATATCGAGGCGCTCCTGCTGGCCCAAGGGGCTTGGGAGATGGGTGCAGACTCAACTACGTGGGTTCCCATTGCCAAAATTCTTTCCAAGCATCCCCTTGTGAGCCGTCCAAAGTCGTTCTTTACTCCCCAGGTCATGCCCGAAGCTTTCTGGCAACTCACACAGCGTACTCATTCGCAGTTTCTCTAGTCATGTCGTACCATGTATAACACTTTGATGCAAGATGCTGGCTTGGAGGTGTGAGTCTGCAATGCAAACGTGTTTTACTTTTTTCAGAGTACTGATGTGCTCGGCCCAGGAACGAAGGGTGCATCACTCCAAAATGTATTCACTATCTCGTTTGATGAGTCTATAAAGAATCATTCACGCTCTCCTGTTACAGCGGAAAAGAACCTTGCCCTGGCGCAGAAATATTACCAATTGCGCTACGAAGAACTCCAGCAGCTAATACTTGCCGAGGAGAGTGCTTTCAAGTGTGTCCTTTGTCATGTCGGATACGCGCGTACCCTCATTCATCCTAGGACCATCCTGAGAGAGATAGAAGATATCAAAGCTGGCAAATGGGACAAACAACTCGAGTTCCAACTTACCGGTCAAGTATCAGCCAGCCAGGAAAGTCTCCCTGCCGCTACGGTATCATTTCATTTCGATTCATGTCTACGACTAGCTAAGTCACGTACACAGTCCCGTCTTCCAGCAGAAATTGGCAGTGGCGAAGCATTCAGCGGTTCTCTCAGTGGGGCGTCTTCAAGAGTATGTCGCTTCACATTGGTGTTGTATGCAAGCAAGGTTATTCACAGGGTATGTCAGGAGGTCTCTGAGGCGCCACCTCCGACTGAAATGTGGAGCGCTGTCCCCTTGGGACCACAAACCGATCCCGAATTACCTCAGCTGGTGGCGAATGAAGTGCAGGAATGCGCCGTTCCAAACACAGCTGGAATCATGGGTACCCAAAACGAAGAGGATATATTTAAAGAAGGCATACAAGTGGACCCTACGACTGACAGTTCTGTAATGACGGACACGACTGATCTTCGGACGGATGAGGACAGCACTGGACAATCCCAATCCCCACGAGAGGAGGAGGAGGAGGAAGAAGAAGAAGAAGAAGAACCGGAAAACGAATCTGAAGACGAGAAGTCAGAGCACGATGGTACTGACATTGAACGGGACATCTCTGAGGAGCAAACGGCATCTGGCCAGCACCGACAGGAAGAAGATTTGATCCGAGAGCCTGGCAATGTTACGGAGGACAAACAAATCGTGGAGGGTGGAGCGCCTCCAGTTCCTCCTGAAGACCAAGCTCAAGAGGTTATTGGCGAAATGAGACAGCAGGCTGAAGATGAACCATTCGAGGAACAGGAACCGGTGCAACTCACTCGTCGTATGTGTTATTTCATGAACTCCACATGGAAGTCCTCACTAGTCTGATTCAGGTTCTACTCGTAATAGACCTTTGGTGCCTGCACCTCCAATCACCCGCAAAACTCGCAGACAAACGCGAGCTTCTGAACCTGGCATTCACTCCGATGCCGAGGGGGATGACGTTGAGGCTGAATCCCATGAGGAAGAGCGTATTTCATCTCCAGTGCCAGTTGAACCTATTAATACTCGCCGTCGTGTGTTGTCTTTTCGTTAATCTCTTTATTTACTGACGTATATTTTCAAGGAAAGCGTAAATCATCAATTCCGGAGCCTCTGGATTCCCCTCGTGATCGTAAAAAACAACGAGATGAATCCGAACCAATTGATGACGATGAACCTGGTCAGCTTCAATGCTAGTGTTTCTGTCGTTTACTTGTTGATTTATACAGGCCCATCAGCAGGAGTTAGGCGACGCCGTAGTGATCGTTCCGAGGAGCAACTCGCGCTGAAGAAATTTCAGAACATGATCAGCATGCTACATTCACAGATAACGCAACATCGAAATGGCAATATCTTCCACAGTCCTATCAGGACTGTTGAAGCGCCTGACTACCATGACATTGTAAAACGTCCTATGGATCTCAAGACCATCAAGGCACGAGTCAAGGATGGTCTGATCGCAAACTCCCTGGAATACCAGCGGGACTGCTTCCTCATGTTTGCCAACGCGATGATGTACAACCCTCCCGGGTCGGATGTATATCATATGGCTGAAGATGTGAGTCTGATCGTGAGCTTCACATATGTCTATTGAATTTTAGGCGACGATTATCAGATGATGCACGACAGTGAAGGTTATATTAACGCATTTCGACAAACAGAAGGTCTCGTTCGCAACAGACCTTGAACTCTTTCACATGGATATGAACTTCTTGTTTCTTATGCGCATGTATTGGACGATGGACGAGCGATACATGAGAGTGTGCCTTAAACACGTTTTCAATTGTTTGTGTAGAGCCCAGCCAATATAGTAAATAACAGTTATGTTTGCTCTTAGGGCTGCCTTTGCCTGGCTCCTGACTCATAACTGCATGTCGGCATTTTTCTTTTTGTCCGGGTGCATTTTCTTACGAGCACGTCCCTGGTGTGTAGTGGGCAGGTTGGGAATCGATGCAGCGAGATATTTGGTATTGGGTCAACATTGGACCACAAACGCTGACACTCATTCAACAACTTGGTACTAACTTTCAAGTTACCCTGAGTGTTATTTCGTCCAATCCCATTATTGCTCCCAAAATTTCTTGACCTGTGCCATAGGCTGGTCCCCAAGCCTTTAAAGTGGTCTTGTTGATCCTGTTGCCTGTTGATGCTGATTTGACTGCCTGTAAGCACTGTCCGGGATCTTGTGTCAGATTTACTAATCTCTTTCCTCTGGTTGTCGCTTCCTCAGTTAGCATTTTTCACAGTGTTGTATCGTGTGTGAACTTGCTTTGGAACAGGGACTGTACTATAGAAAGGATTTGGCAGGGTAAGCCCTTGCACTTTTTTTCTCCACACACAATACGTAACATCACGAGCTGAACATTGCTTTCACACTTTCTTCCACCATCTAGCTTGACACCTCACACATGCACTCTCACCATAAACAAACTCGACGAGCGCGGGGAAATAAGCCTCAAGATGACGAGCAATATGGACCTCCTCGTATGGACGAGAGTGATTCATACTCACGCTCTCGCCGTACTTCTCAACGTTCAGACGACCGCAAGACGTCCTCAACGTCGAATAGAGAGTACTATGATGGATACAGGAATCTAGGCTCGCACGCTCGTAGTCGACATGATGAGGATCCATGGTATACTGATGGGGGTAGGTATAGGGAGGAAGATGTTTATCGGCGAGAGAGCGATTATGACACTGGCATGAGACGAGATTCTGACTGGGTAACCCGTTCCACGGGGGACCCATCGTACGATACCGTGAGGGATGAGTGGCCGCCACCTCAGCGTTATGACCCTCCGTCGTACCATGACTCGTCCTCATGGGGCGCTGCTACGTCCCGCGATGCGTATGATAGCAGAAATTCCTATTATGATGACTGGTCGACGACCAGTACTCGTGGTCCATCTTCTCACGTCCGTGATGATGGGAGGCATTTGCAGCCTAGTGAGGAGTTTAACCGTGAAGACATGAGTTGGCCTAGGGACCATAGGGGGGAGAAGAGTGGTCAGCAGCCACACTTTCAGAGTGACTCGGGTTGGGATTCACGCCGTCGGGAAAACGGTTGGAATGACAGAACTGTTGAGGATTCACAGGCTTTGGAGGAGAGGGCTTGGGAACCTGCGCCATCGTGGCGGTCAACTCACCGGGATGAAAATAACAATTTACAAAATCGAACCCAAAATCAGAATCAAAGTCACCACAATTCACAGCACAAGAATCAACAGCGCTTCAAAGGGAAGCGAAATTACAATCATAAGCAACAGCGTCGAGACTGGAGGAATGATGATTCAAATTTGAACAAGTAGGCCTCTCAGGCAGTTTTTTATTTGATCTACTGATGGTTTCTCTGGAATAGCTGGACTCGTCGTGATTATAACGCTCAGAATTGGAAACACAGCAAGGCTTACCAAACACAGCAACAAGGACCTCACCAGCGGCGGAAGGAATACCGTTCGCGTTCCCGCTCACGCTCACCAACTGAATCTCACTATTCTCGGCTATCCCCTCGTGGTCGTTCTAGGTCCATATCACGTTCTCCTGCACATAAACGTCGTCGTCGAGGATCTGACCAGTTACTGCACAGCCGGACGCCTAGCGATAGAGATGCTCCGGGCTGGGTAACACGCCAAGATCAAAATACATCTCGGTCACCGAGTCCTCGAAATAACCTTAAACCACCTCGTTCGCGCCGTAAAAGCGTTTCTTCGGCATCATCAACAACATCAGGTCGCACAAGTCGAAGTCCTAGCCCCAGTACGAAGATTAGACCGGTACATCGCTTACCTATCTCAGGTCCTGCAACCCCAATGGATATTGATATTGTGCCCCGAGACCCTCAACGCACTTATCCCCGTCAGATCTCACATTCAAATGGAAAACATCAGTCTCAGTATAGAACTGACAAAGCTACCGATGTATGTTTTATCTTGTTTCCTCCTGAGCTGGACCTGGCCTGACCTTGGACGCAGACGGAGCGGTTACCAAATAGTTCAGCGATAGCAACCGAGTTACATTACAAGGAGACTATGCCTCCCCCGTCCATCATTCCTCCCTCTCGTCTCGGTAATCCTCCTTCTGACGTTTCTGCCCCTGAAAAGCTGCATACTCGCGTTAATATATCGTCAAAATTAAGTCGTGTGCGACCGTCAAGTTCCAAGCCTAATGTACGCCCTCAAACAACACCAAGCTCGTCCCTTCGTAAATTCTTCCCTGGTGATGATGAAGATACTGAACAACAGCCAGACGTCGACCTGTCGCCGCTTTCTTCCCCTGCTGGACAGCAGCAGCATCAACAAAAAGGGTGCCTGGTGGCTTCTAGTCAAACTTCCACTGGAAAGGGAGTATGGCCACCACCGGAACAACCAGAAGAGGTGAATTCTTCTCATGGTGAATCCACTCAAAGTGGACAACATGTAGCAAAGCAAGCCTCGCAGTCCTTCCCGCAGGCCACAACAAGGGATGGAGGTGTACTGGTAACTCAGCAACATAAACAGGCACCCCCCATCCCTACATTGAGTGAGAAGCCCAGAAAATCTCTAGCTACGGTTGTACCACTCCCATCTGAGCCTTCACCGGCATACAGCCTAATTACATCTCCTGCACTAACTGCACCGCCGCCACCATCGTCTTTAGTGCCGAATCCATCAATTGACGAGCCGCATATCGCGAAGTCGACTCACTTAAACAAGTCTCTCAAGGCATTTTACAACATCTTGGCTCAAGTCGGTGAAGGGACTTTTGGGAAGGTATACAAGGCTCGTAACTCGGTGACTGGGGTACTCGTAGCTCTTAAACGGATACGAATGGAAACAGAGAAAGACGGATTTCCTGTCACAGCGATGCGGGAAATTAAGCTTCTGCAGTCGCTGCGGCATGAGAATATTGTCCAGTTGTATGAGATGATTGTCTCAAATGGTAAGTTGAACGAAAATTGATGTTCTCAGTGATTTATTGATGTGATATCTCTGCAGGTTCTGTTTATATGGTATTCGAGTATAATCATCATGACTTGACAGGAGTCCTGTCACAGACTCAGTTTGAGTTTACCACTGCCCATTTGAAGTCATTATGCCATCAAATGCTCGCTGGTCTGGCGTACCTCCATCACAAGGGCGTAATTCACCGTGATATCAAGGGTTCCAATATCCTTATTAATAACCGCGGTGAACTCAAGCTTGCTGATTTCGGTCTTGCACGCTTTTACCAAAAGAGAAGGCGAACGGATTATACAAATCGTGTGATCACCCTGTGGTACCGTCCACCAGAGTTGTTGTTTGGTGCGACTGTTTATGGACCTGAGGTGGATATGTGGAGTGCAGGGTAAGCCTACTGATGGCATTTCATTTTTTCGATAGACAAATGATTGGATACCTTCCAGGTGTATCATGCTGGAACTGTTCACCAAAAAGCCCGTCTTTCAGGGAAATGATGAAATTCACCAGCTGGATGTCATCCACAAGATTCTTGGCACACCTACTGTTGAACGATGGCCCACTCTCGCGGACTTGCCGTGGTATGAGTTGACTAGGCCACATGATGAACTACCTAATCGTTTCCGTGACTTTTTCCAAAAGTAAGTTCCTCATTTTAATGCTGTGTCTGCGGATTTTTCAATATTCCTTGAGATGGATGTCCCCTGCAGCTCTTGACCTAGCAGAACAGTTGCTTGCGTATGACCCACTTCGACGCCTAAGCGCTCTGCAGGCCATGGAAGCGCCTTATTTCACGCAAGAAGTGCCGGCTGCTGTACTGCCCGAAGGGTATGTCCAGCCGCACACAGTTTTGTTCAGAAAATTAATTTCCCATACAGACTTATAGCACTTGAGGGTGAGTGGCATGAACTTGAAACGAAACGAGAACGAGCCAAAAAGCGGAAGAAGAATGAAGGTAGTGCATAGATTGTTTTTATTATCGTGCACAATTTATCATTAAAATATGGATTCTGTAATATTACACTGGGCACGACCCCAGATGGACCTCTATGCTAGTGAACTAACCAGGCCTTTTTCTATGAGATGCTGTACAATAGTCTCCGCCTGTGTAGGATTTGGACGTTAGATGAATGGGAAACCGAATGCGTGTATTGAGGCTTACATTGGCTGCTGTCAGCCTAATCTGCGCATCCCAACGTTTCGTAAATGGTGCTCCTGTGTCCTCCACTTCCTCGACTTCACCCAATCCTCCTGCTTTGCCCTGGGCATCGTCCTCTTCACGTTCGTTTTCAAACAAGATCAGTTTGATCACTTGATCGATGGTGCCTCTCAGGCGACCTTGTTCAATCATCTTCCGGGCCATGTTCTCTGCTGCACCAGGGGTTAGGTCAAGAAGCGCACCCAATCCTCGGAACGTAATATTGTTGTAGATCTTTGAGCTAGCTAAAAGATTGTGTTCCATGACTGCTCGATCGAGCACAGTCGAGGGACCTGTTCTTGTGCTTGTAGCGGGCTCATTGTCGTCATCGTAGCTATCGTCATTATTCGCAGATGCCAAACGATCGTTGGATGAAATGGCAACTTTGGCAAGCTGATGATTCTTCAAAGTTTTCTCGAATTCCTTGATTTCAGCCGGCCGGAGAATGTGATCGAGGAACATTTTTGAGAGGATATTATATGTGGGGAGATCGGCGGACCGCTCATCGCGGTAAAGGGATGCCAGGACTCGGGATCGGTTAGGTCCAGCAGGCGCCAAAACGGCACAGGTCACAGCAGCGGTACTAGAATGTCATGGTCATGTTAAGCGAAATTGTATCACAGACGGATTTGAGTATCTACCGTACAGTATCTGGCGACGCTCTTCCTCATCGATCTCTCCAACGTAACTGAGCTCGTGATAACGGCTCGCGGCTTCCAAGAATTTGCGACCATAATCACTGATTCTGGCCTGACAGAGTTTGAATTGGAGTGTGGTTTCACGATCACTTTCAGAGTGTATGAGAAGAGCTGCACGATTGTAGTATGTCTCAGCCTGTACAGATTCTTCATCTTCTAGGAGAAGCCGGACGATTCTGATATAGACACGCAGTTTTTCTGCATCTGACACAGACCTAGGATATGGTGAAAGCAGATCCTACGAAGAAGGGAAGGCAAACACACCTCTGTCCTGATTCAAGGGATGTACTCATCAAGACCCGTGCCGCTTCACTCCATTCCTCCTCAAGCTCAAGCAGGTCAGCAAGTTGAAATTTGAGTCCGTTTACCTGCGACGTATGTGAGCTGAAGACCGGACTGCTACAGCACATACCTGTTCCTCGTAACTAACGATCCGAGGCTGAACGGTTGCCAGAATATCTTTCACAACACATTTTTTGAGTTCATGATTCTTAAAGGTACTTCCACCCAAAATTTTAACGAGTTCTGAAAGGACCTGTCTGCTAACCACAAGACCAATATTATCTTGATTGATCAATGTGTCTACGAGAGTATGAATGTCTTTCGAAATAAGGGCGGGGTCTGGCTGAGCAACAATTTCAAAAATGAGAGAGATGAAAGCTGGTCCTTTGTCCTTTTGTGTAAGTAAGGAGTATTGTGCAAGCTTGCTTTCCATGGCCGAATGACTGAAGGTGCAAACGCCTGGTCCCTAATGGAACAACTTCCTTTCCTGGCATGATGCGATCGTTGCCAAAATTCAACATTGGCAACGAACTGAGCTGATGACTACACAGGGTGGTAACCGTGGCATCTTGCTCCACTAGCTCTGAACTCAGAAACTGACTACGTAGTTACTCTTCATCAAGCTTTCGAGTTGGGTTCATTCAACATCGCTGCAACGATCATGCTAATAATAGGCTCTCATACCCTGCCCTCCTTATTAAAATGATGCTACACAGCTTCTCAATCATTGGCTGCTCTTTCTTTCTCTTTCTCTTTCTCTTTCTCTTTCTCTTATCTCTCTTCAAATGTCTCGCCTAACGGCCTCCTCAGTCCGCAGACCATCTCCTTTTGCTTTTCCGAGAGAGCCTGTCGGTCTGCCAGAAATGCTGCTGCCTGACAACGGTTACTCCACTGCAGCAGCAAATCCTCCATTGAGCACTGATCAGTGTGAGCATGAGCGCAGGTTCGAAGAGTCTGTTCCTCTTATCCAGACTGACACTGTCCCTTCACAATCACGTCCTGTCCGTTCCTCGGTACCATATCAAAACTCGGGCTTTCGGGGTATCCCCGGCAGGCCTGTTCACCCCAGTTATAGGTTTTTCGTCGTGGTCATCCCTCCCCCACGCCTCATTAATGAACACGGTCAGCTGGGGCACACTTTATCGTCCGGCCCTCCGCATAGGCTTTCCCAGGGAATAATTATGCCCCTGTTCCCTACAGTATGCCTTCAGAAGAATGATGTCCGAAAATAGGAACCTGACTTCCCTCTTAGATGTACAGACAACTAACTGCTATTGCCAAGGAGTTCAATTTCCCAAGCACTGCAGGACTCTGCCTTTACCTCCATGTAAACGAGGGTGGTATCGTCATGACGCCCCGGATATCTGACGAATCGTGGCACATGCTCTGGAGTCATCTCTTCGATGTGCCTAGTGGTCATCGTAGTCCCCCGATCGGAGGAAGAATTGAGTTTGATATCGACTTCCAGCAGGCACGCTGGTACTCATCGTGGTTATCAACCATGTTCCGAGATCAAGTTGAACGTCCTTTCTCGCATGCTGCACTTTCAATGCCTATACCATCTGAAATCCAGGATTCCGTTGACGGGTTGTTCCTTCGTGATCCGGATCAACTTCCTCCATTAGCTCAGCGCAGTCATAGTCACCATATTCCTCGGAAATTATCACTCGTCGACCGTTTTGATCTACCTCTCAATCGCCAAGAAAGCAGGGCTGAATCAAGAAAAGAACTAGGGCCGCCGAATCATACAGTCTTGGATACGAAACCCCTTTCACCTATCGTTCAGGAAGAAGTGCTCCATTCAGCCCGGGAGCAACTTGATAACAGAGTGAAGTCTTGGAGGGCGGGCGCTGCTGTGAAGCCTAGTTCTCGGGAAGCACAAGGACAAACCCGTCTGGAAGCATCTAATAATGTATCCCTTGATAGAGGCGTACCAACTAGTGCCAGTATTGAGTTCAACCTCGACGACTTCACTTGGTCCATTTCGTCTGCTGGTCCCAGTGATTGTGGCATTGTATCCATCGAGTCACCCTCAGAGCGCCTCCCTTCGCCAGACATGGCCAGGCGAATGTTAGATGATTCACCTCTCACTCCATCTACAGCAACTTCTTGGGGTCCACCGTTATCGTATCCCCCGACTCCTTTGAGCGACTACAGACCCCCTTCTCCAGACCTTGCGTTCCTCTCTGTCTTCAGCCCCACCATGAGCCCCACCACAGCAACTTCCTGGGGCCCATTGTCCACGTCCTCGACACTTGATTTTTGTCAAGAAGAATCTAGACCTCGGTCAATTCATCTTGGGGAGCGAGGGGAGTTCAGCTGCCCAGTAACACCGTCAATTGCCACTCCTTGGGATGTGCAACTTTCTAATCCACCTACACCGACCGTTCCCTTCCATGTACAAAACTCTGATCTTGCACGTTTCTTCGACCTTTCACAGGAGCCTAGACTTTCACCCGGGGGTCAACCGTGGCACTTCGTTTGGCCGCATTTCGAGCCTGTTCCTACGACAGCAGAAGATCCACGACTTGAAGTACAGCCATGGCCTTTCGTCTGGCCTCGTTTTGTTGATCAAAAGATAGAACCTCCCATCGAGATCATCAAACAAGCTTCAAGATATCCTTTCTTATCGATCTGTAGGCCCTTTCCGAGAAACGGCTCTACTCGGGGTCATCTACTCACATACATTATATAGACTCGCCTGTTTACCCCTACTTCGATATATACCCACCCGTTGTATTGGCGGGCCTGAAGAGTAATAGTCCTCCGCCGGTCAAAGTAACTCTCAGAGGTCGTTACCCCTCTGCGCAGAGCCGTAAGCAGATTTTTGAAAACATGCGATATCACTGATCGCAAACACATTTTCTGGATCCTCTAGCTTGCTCGGCCAATGTTGGGGTTTATCCAGAGGTGCAACAACCGGAAGACAGTTATACCCCTATTTTTGTCGCATCATCGCAGTACCCTTCATTCAATATTTGTAAGTTCCCTACACTGGGACGGGCCCTCCAGAGTGTTTACCTCAAAGGTAGATCCTGCTGCATATCAATCAATATTAAAGCCTTCATCCGGTATGTCAAATGGTTTGAGACTGTCGAAATATCGCTGAACGTTTTTCAGCTTCTCCTCCGGAGGCAATAGATTTATTATATCCCAAACTAGTCGTATGTAAGCAATATACTTCTCACTCAACTTGACAGGTACCCTCATCCATGGACTTAGATCCTGCTGTCCATACTATCTATCCCATCAAAGTAGGTGAAGTATCGACAACCAAGACAGCGTCAGTGCGACAACATATCAATGTCTCTCTTTCAGCTCATTACCCCAACTTCAATTTCTGTAAGCATTGTAACAGTGCGTTGCAGAAAAGAGTTGAATTTCTGATTTAGATCCGGCTGTGTATCCCGACTTTGATATCTATCCAGTCTCCTCAAAATACGATGAGAAGACGGAAATTCTACCGCTAGTCATTGTGTCCGGGTCGCAATATCCCATTTTTGATTTATGCAGGTCTCATTTCATACCTATTGTCCCAGACTTCTGATCGGATTCTTCCAGATCCCGCGACGTACCCCAACTTTAACATATATCCTCCTAAGGCTGAAAGCTATATGACTCCTATGCAAAACATCCCCAAAGCGACAATCGCCACAAAGAATGATGCCTGTGAGCTCAGTCCTGATCCTTATATGTGATGTCTTACCATTCAATAGATCCCATCCTTCGCCCTTATCCCGTGGTGTATCCATACTTCGATCTGTATCTCCCAAAGTCACCTGCGGTGGCGCCACCACAAATCACTGAGCTAATTGTACTACCTCCCTTTATATCGGCTCATGGAACCTCTGATAATCGTACGTCTTCTCGCTTTAGCTTTTTGTGTGTTTCTCTAAGATATAGATATACAGATCACGCGGCTTATCCACATATCTCTCTTTACCCGCCGGTCGCAGGTCAAGTCAACCTGGAAAGACTCAACGTGACACAAGGGGAATCTGTTTCCCGCTACCCCTACTTTCAGATTTGTGAGATTATGCAACTGGATGTTTGATTGTTGATCTGACTGAGTGATAAGATAAGCCGGTATATCCGAGCCTGAATATATATCCTCCGATTGCTGTAATTGTGTCGATCCCATCGCAATGCAGGACCCAGGACGGCATTCTGGCTCCAACTAAACCTCGCGCAGGACCGAGTCAAAAGTCTCATCATGATCTCCATCAAGAAGTATTCCGCGATTCCCCAATATGCACACCCAGTGGCACAGGGTCGAGTCGTTCTGAGGTTCGTCTGCGATCTCTCAATGTTCTACCTCACTACAGTCACCGACGCATTTCAACGACACGGTCTCCAACCGGACCAGCATTGCACAAACCGGCCACGCCACCCGCTCTCCCAAACAAGTTCTCCATCCCTCCTTCCCCGACGAATGGGATCCTCCGTTCGCCGAACGTCATGGCACAGATGGCCGAGTTGAGAGCTGAAGCCTCAACAACTCACCGATTCTCTTTATCAAGTCGGACGCCACCGAGGGATGCCGTAACGACCACGCGAAGAATGTCCATGATATTACCGTTATGACAAATGTCCGTCCAAGTCAACAGATGTAATACATAAGGGAACCAGAATATCATTGAAATAATTGACTGGTGCCTAATTATGCAATGCCCAGAGTGCAGTTGTTCGGTACAGGCACTCAATTGGCTATTCGGCAAATACAAGCCTACAAGTACAATAGTTTACTTGAATGGTGTTGAATAACCGGAGAAATGAATTTGGAAACAGTATGGTAGTTGAAAGGGGGAAAACACTATAGAGGAGGATTATCTGACTGAGATTTAGGCTGAGAACCGTTTTCATTGATCGATACCGATTCAGAAAATGTTGATGGTGATGATGGAGAAGTTCTAGGTGAAATAGAGATTGGTGGATCTGTAGCGTATGACATCCGCCGTTGTTTCTCCATCTCGTCCCTTGTTTCTTTCTGCCGCCGATCATCCATAAATGCCAGTTTCACCTGGTGACGGTATCAATGAGAGGACGACCGAGGTAAGGTAAGGTGGATTTCACTTTTTCTGCTGCAGCTGCAGCATCTATCTTCTCGTTTGCTTTAGCTCTGGCAGCTCGCTCTACCTTTTCCATCTCTAGTTCGAGATGATCACGAAGGATTTTCGCCCCGATACGAAGATCATCCATGTAACGAGGTATGAACCTATAGAACGGTTGGAAATTCTCTACCTGCATCGAACAGACGCCACCGTTATCGGCAGCCGAACGTTTCTCCTAATTCCAATTGGGATCTGCATACCTCTGGTCTGAAACCCATCTACATCCACCCATAGTATGAACAACACTTATGAACCGTGACGATACTAGAATCAAGAACATCTTTACCTCAATTGCATATTCGATTGCTCCTTTCGGTTTGATCAGTTCCCGTTGTATAACGACGTTCGTAGACTTAAACTGCTTGAACTTGGGATTCTCTGGGTCCCGCAGCAGGTTCTCAGCAATAGTTAACAGGGTCTGGATGAGAGTCCAACAAAGGGGGTTATGATCAAGGTTCAACTCAAATATCCATTTAAATCTGAAGGTTCACTTTGAGTGAAGAGCTGGCCTGCTCCTTGGAATTGGGTCGAAGGATCCCTGGATCGATCAAGCGGCGAAAGGCCTGGCGCCGGTCGTGTTCAGCTACGAGTTGTGTGGTTGGCTTTTGTTTGGGGGCTTGATTGGCTCGGGCTAGGGCCGCTGCTGCCGCATTAGCAGATGATTGACAATTCTCAGGTGATCCAGGAAGAGGTGACATTTGCAATTTTTGAGGGCAATGTCGAGTGCTAGTGTTGAGTGTTGCCGGGTAGTGATTCATGTTTCCTTTTCCATCTCGCCCATTACATAATTCACTCCGAAGTTAACACAGCGACAAGCAATTTATTGATTAAGTAATGTTTTCTCCAAATGAAAAAGCACTACTGTTCAACTCCAAATAAAATGACTTATTGTATCCCTCCTTGGATTCCAATACTCATTATATCTTTCACAATCATAGAGGATATGACACCTAGTTTCGATGGGATAATTGCTGCATGGACACTTGAAATCTTCCTGAGGGAAGAATCTCAACCTATACTTGCCAATTAGAGCATGATTTACTATAGCTCTGGTCACTCTCGCACATAGTGAATTTGAGTGCCCAAAGTACTTGAGCCATGTTCCACCTTTAGAATACATTGGCTCTAAAGGTTTATTTTCATCGTTAAGGAGCTCAAGGAAATGATTGCCCTTTTTGTCTGATGCCTGAAAAGTCATTTTCCACATGGAAAGAAAGAATATCATCACACTTGCTTTTCTTGCTGAAGTCCCATGATGACTTGCAAGGATACTGAGGATGAGGATGAAACTGTTTGGTTTCTTTATCTATGACTTTATGAAGAAACCATTTGCAACAACTAGGATATTCCAAAAATTCAATTGAGTTATAGTGATTTTTGGCAAAGAATTTTCTGAGCTCAGCTGCCTGCTGCTGTATGTATTTGAAATGGATACAATGAAGAATCAAAAATTCTTCTTGCAGCATGGATAGAGTTTATAATGATGATGATTTTTGAAATACCAGATATAGTGGTGGCTTGGTTGATACCATATCTAATGGTGAATAATTCAGCTTTCATGAACGTAATGTTCACCACATGATGGATAGTTTTGATGATGGGTTTGTCATGTACATGGATATGTGCGATAAATGTTGTTACATTATTCTTAATACTAGTGTTGGATACAACAAGAGCATAAGAGGGATCTGAAGAAGATTTGATTGTAATATTGTCGAGGTGACAAATATGTGATTTGATGCTTTCATCACTTTGTTTGTTTGAAGAATGGAAAGAAAAACAACTATGAAAAGTGTCAATAAGACAAGAACACAGAGCAAATTCCTTGTTAAATGGGTCAAAAGAAGAGAATATTTCATTAAACCTATTGTCCATGTCAAAAATCAGTCCCTTGATCATTAACCATTGATATGGGATGAGCACTTCCAATGATAATCAATGAGGAGTGTTGTTGATCAATGGTTTCAATTCAAGTAGTGATCTCACAATGTGATTGTGAAAAAGAGAAAGAGCTCTAAGTTGTGATCTGCCACTGAGCTTTCAGAAATGTAAGTGAATTGGGATTAGACCTGCAATAGCTTCAATGCTAAAAGAAGGCAACATTTGAAAAGCACCTAGAATCCAGATTGTGGCTCTTCTTTTCATTTTATTCAGCTTCTTGAGTGGGTAAGATAATGGTGCTTTGTTATAAAACCATAGTTGAAACCCATAAAGAGCAATAGGAAGAATACAACTTCTGTATAAAAGTCACTTCTGTTAGGGGTTAAGACCCTGAACAGAATTTCTGAGAATTTTCATGCACTTGACTGTAGAGATGGCTTTGTTTGCATAAAAGTTGATATGTTGCCAGAAGAATAACTTTCTGTCAAAAATGAAACCTAAGTATTTCCATATGCTTTTGGGATAAAGAATTGGACCTCCTAATACAGAGAGGTCAAGCAGAGGAGGGTCAAAAACTCCATGTGATCTAGAAAAATGGAAAACCTCTATCTTTCTGTATTCCATTATTAGACCAAATCTTCCTAAGATAGAAGAGGTGATGTTGTAACTACAGAAAAGAAGAGAGTTTGAAATTGTTAGAAATTTGCTTTGGGCCATAAGAAGACCATTGTCAACAAAAGAAAGGATAGAAACAGGAATTTTAGGAATTTTAGACATTTTTCAAGAATATGAAGAACAGGAGTAATATATAAGGCAGATAGAATGGAAGAGAAGGCCAAAACTTGACCTACTCCAATGTCAATATTGAAAAAAGAAGAGGAAAAGTTATTCCAAAAATATTAAGTTTTTCTTCTTACTAGATAATTGGAAAAGAAATGAGGAACCTTAGGATTGAATCTAGCTTTCCTAATGATAAGAGGAAGAAGTTAATGATTCAAGAATGGGAAAAATTAGATGATATCAAATGCCAAAGTACTTGTTATATTCCTGACCCAACCAGTATAGATGAAATACATAAGGGCAATACCAGCATTAGAAGTCAACTGTTGTTTCAGACTACCCAGTTGGCTCAGATGAATAAAATTGTTTGAGATCCATTGGAATTGTAGTCTTTCACTGATAACTTTTTCAATAAGTTTTCCTATAGTATTGAGAAGAACAATAGGTCTGAAGGCTTT
>Ga0157368_1000005_pt1 | contig 116893 bp, 137 predicted proteins | sample AttbisABBM3_FD_113146 | JGI IMG/M metagenome (GOLD analysis project Ga0157368, IMG submission 113146) | Fungus gardens microbial communities from leaf cutter ant in Botucatu, State of São Paulo, Brazil - Atta bisphaerica ABBM3 | ecosystem: Host-associated > Fungi > Mycelium > Unclassified ... | reverse complement strand
TCCTAAGGTTGTTAGGTCCTATTATCCGTCACCTGCGCTCCGAATTCAACAGAAAGATGTAGTCGATGTGCTCTGAGCCGTCTCCCCATGTTTTGAATGAACAAGACCTGGCAAACTACGTCAGCCGTCAACACCAGAAATGCATTGCCATGAAATTACTTCCCGCAGGAGGGGTTGCAGTTCCTACAAGTGAAGTTCATACTGCTGTTTGTTCTCTCATCCTCGAAAATGCGGATAGAAGTGGCATAGTCGTTTACATGCCTCGCAGGCTTCACTGTAATCTCGACAGCGGCGGTTGAAGGTACTAAGTCATGTCTATTGTTGCTTATCTTTGCGACTGGACTGTCCTTAATTTGTCATCTCTTGAGCTAGGGCCCAGGGGTCTGTCTATATTTGAAGAGTGCTGCGTGATTTTTATAGTTTAACTTTTTCAATGATAGAACAACAAAAGAAAATATCCAGCGAGACAACCCGGAAAATAACCAGATCTCGATAGTGGGATCTCCGCAAGATTTGAGAGCCTCTACAACCTGAGATAGATCCAATGAAACTTGGAAGCTTGAAAACCTGACTTGAAATGAATTTCTAAATTTCAAGTGTTTCATTCACATTCACACGAGAACTCGGGATCCGAGTTCACATAAGTGAAATTCAAACTATCAGTACTTCATTAGTTCCACAATGATGAGACCACAGTCTTGACATTTCAGTTGACATTGTGGCAGGATATCACTTTATAGCTTCTATTTTATTGGGTTCAGCCTAAGGACCGTCTTCCAGGTCTACAGTTACTTTTGGAGGATCTTAGGGAGGGTGGATCCAGCGGACAATCCCCCATCACCGGCATAAGTAGCGCCAGAGGCAACAACCTCCTCTCTGAAATGGATATCAACACACAGAAAATTCTCTGAGAGAGAACGACGAACTCAATACGGAGGAGGGCATTGTACTTGGCGACACGCTCGCTGCGAGCAGGAGCACCAGTCTTGATCTGACCCACGCCAAGAGCAACGGCAAGATCGGCAATAATGGTATTCTCAGTTTCGCCACTGCGGTGTGAGATCATAACACCCCAGCCGTCGGACTGAGCAAGCTGAGCGCTATCGGAGACATGAGAATCGAAAAGTGGAGCAAGAACTGAGATCACTCACGCCTGGATGGATTCTGATATGGTACCAATCTGATTGACTTTCAAGAGGAGACCGTTGCAGGCCTTTTTCTCGATGGCAGTCTTGATACGACGAGGATTAGTCACCGTCAAATCATCACCAACAATTTGAATGCCACTCTTGCCGGTGAAGTGGGTCCAGGCCTCCCAATCATCCTGATCAAAGGGATCTTCAATGGAAACAATAGGGTACTTCTCAATGTAACTCAAGTAAAGATCGGCAAGCTCAACGCCCGAGATCCACTTGGAAGGGTCGGAGTTAGGGTTCTTGAAGTCCAAATCGTACTTTCCGTCCTTGTAGAATTCGGAAGAGGCGACATCAAGGGCAATTTTGATCTTGCCTTCATATCCAGCTTTCTTGATGGCTTCCGACAAGAGTTCGAGGGACTCATCAGCACCAGAAACATTGGGAGCGAAACCACCCTCATCGCCAACATTGACGGCTATTTCCAAGGCAAAATGGAATAAAAACTCAATGGTCTTGACATGAAATCAGCTTACCATCGATACCATACTTGGCACTAATGACTTTTTTGAGAGTGTGATATGTCTCTGTTCCGATCTTGAGGGCTTCCGTGAATGTGGTTGCACCGGTAGGAAGGAGCATGAATTCCTGGAAGGCAAGCTTGTTACCAGCATGAGAGCCACCGTTGATAACGTTGAAGGCAGGGGTAGGGAGAACGTAGGGAGGCTTGACCCCAGAAAGCTCGGCGAGGTGCTGGTAGAGAGGAACACCCTTCTCACCAGCGCCTGCCTCTGCTACAGCAATGGATACACCAAGGATAGCGTTGGCACCAAGCTTGCCCTTGTTAGAAGTGCCATCAAGCTTGATGAGGAAATCATCAATGTCCTTCTGTTGGGTCACAGTGAGTTCGCTCTTGATTAGTTCAGGAGCGATAATATCGTTGACGTTATTGACAGCCTTCGAGACACCTTGAACCCGGTCACAATTTGTATGGTTGATAAGTTCTACTTGAAGCACACACCCTTTCCAACATATGCGTTTTTGTCTCCGTCACGGAGCTCGACAGCCTCATGGACACCAGTAGAGGCACCGGAGGGAACAGCAGCACGGTAGCGGCCTGTGGCGTGCTGAAAAGTGAGAAAAGACATGATCATAGTACCGGAGTGAACTCGCCCTTAGCAGTGTAGAGATCGACCTCAACGGTGGGATTACCGCGAGAGTCGAAGATCTAAAAAGTTATCAGCGAGATCTAAGCTGTGTGGAATGACGATATTTACCTGCCGAGCGTGGATTCTGGTAATAGACATGGTAGAACGTTGGAAGGGAAACTGGTTTCTGGAATCATCAGTTGAAACTGATCTTAGATTTTCTCACGAAAGACAAATTCATCTTTCTCATCTCAATCAAAGGCAGCTGTGTCACACAGCTTGGCTTGGTGTCTTTTTTGTTTAGAAACACAAAACGGGCAACTGAACTTATCTGAGAGTAGCATCACATACGAAGATAATACAAAGATACAGGTGGAGGCCGTCGCTATATGAACACACCTCTCACGATTTATTCTTCCTCCCTCTCCGCAATGATTTCATAAGAGTTGCTTTTTCTCTGTTTTTGTTCTTGACATTTGCAGTTGTATAGAAGTTCGTTGCTTTACGCTGTGACAAAGGCCGCCGATAAGTCATTGATGCTATGTAATGCGTCAAGCATACCTTGGTTGTTGTCATTCGTGGGCCCTTTTTGTCACTTGGTGCAACATTCACCATATTGTCATTAACTGTGGATTTCAATTAGCCTTTCATTGAGAAAATTATTCATGATTATATACCCTCTTCCAATCCTTCGGAATGCTCTTCCAGTGAGCTGTGCAGACTTTCTTTCGTAATTCCCTCGAAGACGTCCGCCCATTGGAGGTCGTCATTGCTGTCGTCATCTCCACTTTCAGAAACTAATGTGGCATCCTCTTCACCTTTAGCACCATGCTCCCCGACTTCGGCGTCAGAAATTATTTCTCGTCTAATGTCCTCTGGTAAAAATGTGTTCTTCTGTATAATAGAACCTAGATTTTGCTTGACACTCGGAGCTTCCGTTTTCTCCGAAGCCTTTCCTTTTCCTTTCGTATCCCTAGCGGCTTTCGCTCTCGCCTTCGCCTCTGTGAGATTAAGTTCCTCAGGTCTTTCAGGAGGAGCCACGAAAAACGGTATCCTGCCGCGCACCCAGTCGCTTAGGATAATCTTGGCCACCGAATCTAGGTCTGGTTCCCCTTGTCTCAGCAACCTTCCCTTTTTTCGGGCAAGCTTGTCGAGGAAGTCCTCAGGATCCCACCCTTGCGCTGGATCGGCTTTGTTTGGTAAGGGAATTCCGTATGTTCTTGAAAGGTACAAGGGCTTGACTCGTTCCATCAGCTGAGGAATATGTTCTGATGGAGTCGGCAAAGCTTCAACACGAACGACACCCTTGAGCACTGTATCAGTCTGTGAGTCATTCGTGGCAGATGTGGGTACAATTCCAGGGCAGTCGATAAGATAAATGCGTTTGGTCAGAGTGATATATTGCCAAACCTGTTCGCATCGTTAGGAGGTAGCTACCAAGTAAGCACACATTACATACTTTAGTTTCCCCAGGAACTGGCGCCACCCGGCAGACCTTGCTACTTTTAAGGGTATTAATAATGCTACTCTTCCCGGCATTTGGATATCCTATGAGTCCGACCGAAATTTGTTTCTTGTCTGAGTGCAATTGCGAGAACTGGCGTAACAACTGGATTAAAGACCCTTTACCGAAAGAATGGTTGGGAGATGCATGAAACGCGATAGTAGGATAACGAGGTGTGAGATGTTGTATGTAACGAGACTAGGTAAGTTAGGGGGTCTGGTTTATGTAGGCGATAGATGAAACGTACTGTAACCCAACTTGGGACTAGATCACACTTGTTGATGACCAGCACGACCTGTTTATGAGCCTTTTCTTTCTTAATATACTCCAATACCGATTCGCACAAGGTACCCAACGGATCTCTGGCGTCAATGACGTGCAGAACAACATCCGATGAGTCGATGACTTTATAGAGTTCTCCATAGATTCGACGAGAAGTACCCTTGGCATAGATGGGTTCGATATAATCGGCATGTGTTTGTGGTTCAGCTATGGATGACGCTAATGGTTCTGGATATGTGACTTAACAGGAATGCAAATCAGAAGATGAGTGAGTGTTGTACCCTGGCCTGTTACATTTTTCGCCTCTTCTGCAGCGGTAGTCCCTGCTTTACCAAGTTCCTCAAACGAGCCGGCATCGAGTCTTGGCCGTTTCCTCTGGGCTTTCGGTCCGAAGGTCTCAGCAAATGGTTCTGTTTCCACAATATGTGTGCGCTGAGAGAGAAAAAAAGGTAAGTTGCTGGTAGTGAATGGTGCCAATCTCACAAACCTTTCTCAAGTTGGGATTTGCAGCATCATCCAGCAGAGCCATTGGCAATTTATTTCGCCGTAGAAGGACAGAGTAAGGATCATCCTTCTTCGATGCAAGGTTCGTTCGAAAATGGTCAAGAGCAGTTTGGGAAATCACTCTCGTGTTTCCTATTTACTCTGAACATCAATCTGCTTACACCTACACCACGATGGGGGTGGACGTACCAAACCATCTGCGATCAGGTTGCACCCGCCCAGGTTTCGTCTCATCCTCTCCTTTCTGGAATGCAGCAGCTTCTATAACATTGCCATCTTTGTCTCTCACTGGTTTTCCTCCCTTGAGCATGTTCAATCGAGCGACTTGCTTCGCATTACGATAGAAGTTTTCACCCTTCACTTTTTTTAGGGATTGTGAGGAGCGGGTTTTAGACAGCGAGGCGCCTTTTTGTGTTGGCGCCATTCTGGTGGAAAATTAGCTGAAGTGTAGCGTCAAAAACAGTGGATTGGGCGAAGGTTCCACCAATCGAAAAACCTCATTAATTCCCACGATCAGTGACCATTTGTCGATCTCAAAAATTACAGGACTACGAGGTTACTGTTGTTCTCCATTCAGGAAGAAATGGCTCTACGAAGGACGAGTAACTCCTCAGGAGAGAGCTTGTCTGCGGCCTGATTGAAGTTGGCTGGATTTTGAGAGGCAAAACTTTGGAGGAATTCAACCAAGTAACCCTGGCAAGTGGATGTGAACAGAATTTCTCATCACTGAGTGAGAGATCAATTACCTGCAAATCTATCTGCGACACGGGGTCGTTTTTCAAATCGTCGTCATCACTGACATCAAGCAATTCGTCATTATCAAATGCCACTCCTTTGGGTCCAAGCATCTCAGATAATAATGCAAATTCTTCCTCTTTGGAGCCTTGGTTATCAGTTCCTTCCTCCACCCACTCCTCATCCTGGAAAATAAGGCTGTCAGACTAAGTGAGATTGTAACTCAATGTACGCTCACTCCATCATCAGATTCAAATGTGAAGGTGTTGCCTTGGGCTGTAATGGTTGCTGAATCACCACCAGACTGAAGATCGTGAATAATAATTTTGAGGGCCTTAGTGGGAAACGGTATCGAGGTAAACTCGTGAGGGGCTGTAATAGCTAAGTAAGGAATTTGGCACCAGTGATCTCGGAATGGATGACCCTTACTTGTCTTAGTTTTAGAACGTGTCATGATGACTAAAGAATCGGTGAGTATTGTACCACTAATACAACAGGGCGTTATATACTCACCATGCTTCATCTCAGGCTTGACAATCAATTCACCCCTGACCATCAGATTGTGAAGCGAGGATCTCTCCGATGCTAAGAGCTTTGTCAAGCCCAAGGTGCTGATCCTTGATGACCAGAAACCTTGGAATGTCTCTGCATTCTCACACCAAGTCTGGATCAAGATATCCAAACCTGACCGTCCCTCGATGTTGGTAGACTCAAGAAGATCGAGGATACTATCACGTTGATTATTGATCAGGAACGCAAAGGGGCAAACCAAACTCTAGGAAGCAAAGTCATCGATGTGATCCATAACCGGAGGTAAAACATACCTGAAGGAAGCTAGCCGTCTTAACGGTCTTCATTCGGGCAACCATTGCCTGGAGAAGTTGGGGGAGAACTGGAAGAATGGATCCACCTGCCTTGCGGAACAGGTGGATAATGAGATCACCAATGAATAGTCCTCCTGCCTCGTCCTGGCTTTCAAGAAGATTAGCCACAAGCTTCAATACGTAGTCTAAACCGCTCCGCCCTTCACCATCCTTCCACAACATTACTTGGTGACAATCCTTCCTAATAATTATTGTAAGACATTCAATACCATTCTGTGGACATTAGTCTCAATGGGTTGAAAAATGGAAAAGAGCAGAAATACCTGGATTAAATCCCTGTCTTCTGCTTTCCCCAAGGATGCAAACAAAGCAGGGGCAGCCAAGGCAAAGAAATTATCACCAAGACCTGATTCTGGAGAACCTCTTGCAAGACTCGTCATCAAATCAATAGCTGTACTGGCAATCCACGATTCTTCCTCCTTTGCATTTGCAGTCGCGCTGCTCAACAGTGGTAGAGCTATCTTTATCATCGTATCGTAAACGCCAGGTGACACAGCGCCGGCAAGCGTCGCAACGATGTCAGTGAGGATTGAAATAAAAATGGGATCTAATAGCAAGGAAATTCATGGATGTCTTGATAGTTTGATTGATTCAAATACCTCTATTGTTCTTGTGCCAAACTTCCAAGATGGCGTGGATCATCGAAGAAGCCAGTTCAGGTGTGATCCATGTGCCCTTGTCAACCTCTACAACCACCGAGAGTGTTTCAAGGACGAGACCCAATGTATCATCTGTTGCAGCTGGAAGGAAAGGACCTAGATCCATCGCAATGCGATAAGCAAATGGAACCAGTGCACTATCTTCTCCGGCCTGGAAAAAGCTACCTGGTGATGAAAATGTCGGAAAAAAGACAATGAAAAGAGCTCACTTGTGTATAGCTTTAAGAGCAGACATCTTGACTGGTATACTTGTTTCGCTTGATTCAATGATGTTGATGGTTGCTTCTAGATATTGTCCTGTTGACGGCAGTGGAAGATGTTGGGCAAACTGACTGGCAAACACGAAGCCACGACCTTGTAGAAAAGGATACTCTAAAATTGTCAGCGACACTTGATAATAGCAATGTCGGAAGTACTCACCAGGGAGTCCAAGAATAGAGGGAATGATGTCCACAAGAAGATTTTCAATATCTAGTGGCTTTTCTCTGCCAGAATCTTGTTCGTCTTGGATGCAGTTAAGAACAGGCTCTGCCTGTGATCCTATAGCAGCGAGAGCAGCTTCAAGATGCCTCCACCTGGTGGCTCGGGTGTCAGAGACCACAAATAGTAGAATAATGGATTCCACCAACCAGTCATGCTGGCCACTATTACGAAGGGACTTGGAGGTTTGGATGATTTGCTGGATCCCTGTAGAAAATCCATGCATCATCTGGACAGGGAGCCTCTCTACCAAAACCTATTGTCGATCGAGTGAGGGACGTATCGAATAATTAAGCGAGATCTTTTACACTCAGCAGATCGAACCCCGCCAGTCGGGTGTTATATGGCTGGGTTTCGTCCTCTTCTTGTGCGACAAACGCATTGGCATTGCTTGCCCAATTTTCCTCCTATCATCAGATTTAAGTAAAATGTCTGAATTTTCAGCAGATGTCGTACATCATCTCTCGTGATTTGCGCATAACCGAAAATTACAGATACAGTTTGTTGCAAATTAACCTCTAGCCATCCCTTAGTCTTGCTATGTCGCGCCACACTAGACATGAAGTCAAATATAGAGGTGACAAGCTGTGTAAGTTCAATGGTCTCATCTTCAGAAGTTATAGGAACGCTGCCCTCAGAATTGATATAATAATGAGCATATGTGGGGAATAGGGCATCTAGATGGCTGATGGAAGCTGCTAAGAAATCCGTGAGGAGGGACAAGTTGATAGCTTTGGGAAAAGATATGTGTATTATCGAGAGTGTCTGCAGGTGGTGAGGCAAAATTAATAGACCTACGACCAAGTCTCTCACCTTGAACATTTGTATGCGAACAGCAAGGCCATCCCAATTCTTGCCATTGGAAACATCAGATACAGGATTAATGTTCAGGAGAACTTTGAAGGCCTCCAACCAAATTGGGAGGACAGTTCCAATAGCCTCTTTTACAGCCTGAGGATGTTGATCTTTGACCATGAAAAGAGCGGTGACACATTGCCGAAAAACGGAAACTGTGCGAGCTCTTGTTAGAGGACAATGGGTCTGGGGGTTGATTTCAAGTTGGCGCATAGGAATTACTGAAGGTTCACTCACTTGTGTCGCCCCCAGAATTTCCAGAAGAACGGGCAGGAGTTGGCGCAGAACAGGTAGAATTTGATCTTCTGTAAGATCGGATTTGATGAACTCAGTGAAAACCTGCGTCGCGCCGTGTACTGAATCCGTTGAACCTGAGGAGAGAAGGTTGATGAGAGCGGTGAGAAGATCAGGATATTCATCGGGCCAGTCGCAATTTGCTATAGATGATAGAGTGTGCGCCTGTTGCAAAGATATCATCAGACTATCGTAGCGTTTACATTCCAGCAAGTCAAACTTACACATAGCGATCGAATACGGCGATTTGGGTCCGACAATCCCTGGAAAACAGCTTGACGAATTTGGGTTTTAATCTATGTTTTCAATTGAGTGCTACGATATCATTCACATGAGATTGTTCGCACTTCCAGAGGTGGAGCAGATCCTCGGAAACCAGAGAAGTACGGCGACCACCTTTCCTTCACATATTTCCGTAGTGCAATACTAGCTGAGTGTTAACCCAAGAATAAGATAAACACATATTAATCGAGTGTTCAAGGCCAAAATACATATCTGTCTGAGAGTGGTATCTGCATTATGAGCAAGGGTGATCTGTGCTAAGGCGAGGCCAACATCTTATCGTACGTCAGGTTTATCCACGTCGTGGGAGTGGACAAGCATACTAGGATTAGCGAGCAGCTCCGCAAGTTTTATCTCTGCCGCGACACGAGTATTTGTATCGGGGTTTAGAGTGGCAGAAAGGATTTCAGCGATGTCATTCGTCGACGCCATGAAAGCGACCTCGAGAAACTGATTAGCTTGTGACAGCTGGCAGGTCACAAAATGAGTGACCAGACTGCCTTTGCATTTATATTTGGGTCCCGAAAGAAATTCGACCACCAGCCCACATTATTTATACTCGCCATTCGTTCGCGAGACGAATAACTAGAGAAATAACAGCTTCTCATCTTTTTCGAAAAGCTTTGTAGAGGTTAGACAGTCTCTCCAGTTTTAATCTTATAGACCTTATTGCTCGACCACTGAGCATTGAGGTCTCGTAACACAAGCTCCGTCCTAGACGTGCCACAATCATTTTCGAAAGTTCGTTAAGTGTATTCTGGTTGATTAGGGTGTTTCGTCGTCTGTTTGGGAAATACCTATCTAGCCCTGACTTCTCATCAGACTGTATAAGTGCTCATTTGCTTTGAAGCAAACAGCGATGCACTACAGGCTGCACTAATGTGTTCGTGACCATTCGTCTCATTTGATGGGTTTGAGTTGCACGAATCTACAATAATGGATGGAGGCGATAATTCTAGGGAGAGGCATCCCTTCTGTTCCCTAAAGCAACTCGTCTCTTTGCTAAAGCAGTCAGGATTGCCAAGAGAGATGCTGCGAAACGACATCGCCAGCAAAGAGCGGAAGAGTGAAGCATGACAATGCGGGAGAGAGCTAATCAGCTACTCGGTTGAGTAGGTTTTTACACTCCTGTAGGACATGTTCTGACAACCAGTGAAGCGAAGATTTGGATTATGGAAGTGTGGTCTATCGCTACTTCTCTCGTTTCATCAATAGCAGACATCATCTCAAATGAAAACCCAACGGAGATGTAATGTCCTGATCGTTTATCTGCACGGGGGTGGATGCCTATAGTTCCCTCAGGCGGCACAGGTTCCCATCCCAGGTCCTCCACGAAAAGCCAATGTCAACGCCTGTTTAATTTAAGATAATGCCTACCGACGTCGAATGAAGGACATCAACCTTACTGGACCTCATTCTAGATGTCTATGTCATTCCCGATTCTCAGGCTCGCTAGTTTTACAATAAGTATTAGGATCCCTTCTTAACAGGCGACAAACGATAGCCATGAGATCTCGGGTACTGGTTTGAAGGAGACATTTCTCTACCCTAAGAGTAATGAAGTCATTATCTAGAGGTCCTTTAAGTCCTGTCCAGAGTTACCATCCAGAAACCTGCCCATCATTTTTCGCTCTCATTCACCTTGTGTGAACCTTGCACTGCTCGTCTTGGAACATGCACCAATGAAGATTCTATCGTATATTTCTCGAAGACCGGAATGCTACGATTTCATTGGTATGGTATGGTATAAGTAGGCTTGAAGAGGAGGGCGTGTGTCACATCACGTGTCACGCGAGGGGTAGCGATCTGATACCTTAGTTCACTAATAAATGGAGATCATGTGATTGTTCTGTTACAAAACACCCGCGAACCAGTGTTTGGGAAAAACGAGATTTATGGTAACTTAGATTACACAAATGTTCAATATAACAATCTGTAACAGCCACTCAACCATGTAAGGATGAATTTTTGTCGCAATGAAGAAGCCCGTAAGAATGGTTAAGGAGTTGAATCCACGGAGAACGACGCGAAATGGCTTGACTCCTGGAAACTCTGACCTTCACGAGATGCAGGGTCTCTGGTTCAAACACCGAACAGCGTTACACAAAACGAGGCGATGGTGCTCAAAAGGAGTGATATAGACAGGGATCTCTGATTCCAAACAGATGCACTGTTCACCTGCGGCCATGACGTGACGAGAGGTTGGCCGGGCTGGTCAGAGGGGCTGATGGTCTGATACTGTGGGCCTGCTTGGGTATTTCTTGAGGATGTATGGATAGTATCAGCTCCGATGTAAAGTTGGCCGAGATCATTGAGGCTGCCATCCTCGCCAAGCATGTCTGCAAAAAGTTTAAGAGGAAGGACTGATTGGATGAGATAGCTGATTTACTGTAATTAACATTGTCCTCAGGTCGCTGCGAGAAGTTAAGTATGAGCGTGAACGTGAACACAAAGACCTATGGAATCGTAAGGCTCACGAAGAAACCAAACCATGCATAGCGTTCAATCCAATCCAATGAATCCAGGTAATTGATGGTTTGATTCATGAAATCCCAGACCTCTGATCGGCAACACACATGAATCGACCATAGACCATCAGATAGGCTGTAACGAGGAATTGCCCTGATAGAAAGAACTCACCAGTTTTATTATCCGAGACGTCCGCATACTCAGTGATCCAAATTGGGAACTGAGGGAACGAAGAATGCATATCCCAGATATAATTATAGAATCCTTCTGTACCAGAACCGTACCTGAACACAATTCAGCCAACCTATGCATTTCCGAGGACAAGAAAACCCTCGGCCGGAGAAACCCACCAGTGCAGTGGCAAAAAGTCAACTGAACATTGATTGCACGCCGACAAGAATTCTGTCAACCATTGTTTCCCAGTCGAGGTCGCTGTGACCGCAGGCCCACCAAGCTTGATATCGTGCTGCTTCAACGGCTGTATAAACTCCTTCCAAAGCGCCATAGCATCCTGGACCTGTATATTTGCTTCATCGACAAAATCGGGCTCGTTGAACCCCTGAACAGGGGCCGGGTATTAGCTTCAGGAGACAAAAAAGGAGATAGACACGCCTTACGAGAATAGTATCTGCTCCTTGAGCGCTGACTGCATCCGCTAGTTTGTCGATACTGCCCGAACCCCATTGCATTGGGATATACTTAAGGTTGGATTGGGCAATGTATACGGGGGGTAGGTCTGCCCAGTCGTATATCCAAGAGATAGCACTGTGAGTCTGGTTGGCATTGATAATGTCATCAGTATTGCCGCTAGATGCGAAGGCGATTCCGCGTTTGGGATTCCTGGTTCCTTGTCTGGAGGACGAATTGGGCTTTGGTGAGGGAACTGAAGAAGGAAATACGCTCCGTGTGCTGGACGATGTAGGCGACGTGGTGGACAACGATAATGAAGATCGAGGAATCGACGTCGACGCCAAGTCGGACGAGTGTCCCCAGACAGAGACAAAGAAGCACGAAAATGATATCCAGAAAGTGGTCATGGACGACAAGGGCGGGGGAAGATAGAAGGAAGGAGCTGGGGGAGTTGGAAGGAAAGCAAAACCGAGCAGCTGAGCTCAAGCTTATTATGCAGTGATTGGATGAGCGTTCGAGAAGAAAAATCTCTCGTGAGACATTTTGTCAGGGGGAACTGTCGATCAGTGGAAAGAGTTCTTGTCTTCACACAGATAGATGTCAAAAAAGAAAGATGGACTATATTGAATCAGCCGGGTGTGAGTCCCAAAACGATCCGGAGATACCATTCGATCGACGATTCCTGCCGACGAGCCACGGTCAAGATTGATGTTGTACCTTGATCACAGCATGTCTGAAGTGTCCGGATTTACTGTCACAGAAGATTAATTCGTGATGTCTCCCAAGTCTGATGTGAATAGCAACTCTCTGTTATTAACCAGGCCGATCTATCAGCATACGATATGCTCGGAGCAAGTCCAGACGTGGCGGACCTTGAACGCGACTGGATGGAACTTTTTTAAGTCCGACCATCACAGCTATGCATTATACATGTGAAAAAAGTGGTTATGTGTAGCCAAGCAGACCGATATCTGGGACAATCTGATAGGGAACAAGAGATTTGACACGTCCAGGACGAGCAAACTTTACATTGAGATGATGATCGACGGCCATTATGGGGAATATGCTCATAGGTCATTATTTCTCAAGTTCACCTTTGGCCCGATAAGGACTCGAAGTCACAGAAGAACTCGCACAGCGATGGAAGTGTGAAAATATTCTATTGCTGGTTTGGGGCATAATGGAACTGCAACAGACAATATGAGCAAGCAGACATCGCAGCGAAGGAGACTTACGATATCACGCAGCTGAGCCTGAGCGTCGTTAAATTGTTTCTCGAGGAATTTGGCCTGAGAAAGGGGAGTATTAGCTCCTCTTCCTCTCAAAGAAACAATTAAATATCAAATAACCTTCTTATTGAGACTATTGATATCATCTGTCAATTCCTTCTCCTGATTTTTCAAGTCCCCCATCATTGCTTGATGAGGTTCCATCATGAACCTACAATATGAGCTTTTCTCATGGATTAATGTAAGCCATACATTTTACCGACGCCCTTGTATAAGTGCACATCCTGGCCCATGGTTGAAATCTCCTTGATCGTCAATTGAAGAATTTTTCGCTCGCGCTCTTTAGAACTGATTTGTTGTGTTGAGATATTGAGCGCTCGCTGCGACTGGACAGCTGTTTGTTGAATCTGTACCAAGATCTGATAACAAGTATCCTGAGTTGAGTGTAAATCACCAAGAATGTATCGGGAAGAGTGACCTTGCGCAGCGTTTCATCTGGCAGTGTGGCCATGATAGAAGACGTTGAGTTTTTGTTTTTGACGGTATCAGTAACACAGTGTGACGTTTTTGGCTCTTCCCTCTCTGCATCCAGTCTGGTTGAGAACTTCTGTTTCTCTTGAAAATGGCATCCCTGGAAGATTATGACGAGTTTGGGAACTACATTGGTGCTGATTTGGACTCTGACGATGAGGGAGAAGTAGAGCAGATCGTCCCTCAGCCTTTGGCTGCTGCACCACTAGAAGGGTATGGTAATGAACAGATGCAAGAACCCGAAGATAACATGGCACTCATGGAGGTTGATGGTGTGGCTACATACATATCGTCTTCAGAAGATCGAGGTCAATAACTACCGCTTTTAGATGAGCCGGCACATAATGCTGTAATTCTACACGAAGACAAACAGTATTACCCTTCTGCGAGTGACGTGTACGGTGCAGATGTCGAAACCATAGTGCAAGAGGAGGATGCTCAGCCTCTTTCCGAACCGATTATTGCACCTATCAAAATAAGAAAATGGACAGTGGAGGAGAAGGATATGCCACAGACGCGTTTTGACAAAGGGTACGCATTCATTATATTCCAGTATTTTCGACCACACTGATTAGCACGAGAAAAATAGGTTCTTGCTGAACCTGACAGGCTTCCCAGAGATGGTTCGAAATGTTGCTGTTGCAGGACATTTGCACCATGGAAAGACAGCGCTGATGGACATGCTGGTGTTCGAGACACACAAGTTGATATGGGACGCAGACAAGCCGGTGCATGAATTTACCGCATCCCGAAGCTCTAAGAGCTGACAAAGTCTGCCACAGATTCGTTATACCGACACGCATATTCTCTCGCGAGAGCGTGAAGTCTCCATCAAATCTTCTCCTATGTCTCTTGTCCTCCAAAATACTTCTGGAAAATCGCATCTTGTACATCTCATCGATACGCCTGGGCACGTTAATTTTGTTGACGAAGTTGCCACAGCCATGCGTCTTGCAGATGGTATACTCCTGGTCGTCGACGTCGTAGAAGGGGTGAGGATTCACTCTTGACTGTCCCTCCATTTACTCATTATGTGAGTAGCTGATGGTTGGTACTGAACACATCATTCGACACGCTTTGCAAGAAGGTATCAAGATTACTCTGATAGTGAACAAGATAGACAGGCTCATCCTCGAACTTCGTCTCAAACCTGCTGATGCGTATTTCAAGATCAAACACACGATTGAGGAAATCAATACCTTCATAAGGTGAGTACTTATGCCTGCTCGGTGTTGCTCTTACTGAAGCAATGGGTCGTTTTGTAAAAGTAATATTGATCCTGATCCAGAGCATCGTCTGAGTCCAGAGAATGGAAATGTTGCATTTGCTAGTACGGACATGAATTATTGTTTCACTCTGCGCTCGTTCGCAAAACTATATGCAAATACATATGGTACTGTTTCAATTCTGATTAAATTCCGGTAGCTACTTTGAATTGACTTCCTTTTCAGGTAAACTCGATGTTGCAGCTTTCGCTGCTCGTCTTTGGGGGAACATTTATTTCGACGAGGAATCACGCCGTTTCACGCGCAAACAACCGGATCCCGAACAAGAGCGCACCTTCGTCCACTTCATTCTTAATCCCCTCTATAAGATCTACAGTCACGTCTTAAGCGAAGATACTGATGCATTGAAGGATACTCTGGCCACTCTTGGAATTACACTCAAACCTGTCATATATAAAATGGATGTTCGGCCATTGCTGAAGGTTGTATTGGACCAATTTTTTGGCCCCTCGACTGGCCTAGTAGATGTAATTGTTGAGCATATTCCTTCCCCGGTAGAGAACGCTGCGAACAAGGTGTGCATCTTATGAACTCCTGGAGCATGATCTTTATGCCCACGGCTTCTGTGATAGGTGGAGAGGATCTACACTGGTCCTCAAAACTCCGAACTGGCGATCTCGATGAAGTCGTGTGATCCAGATGGTCCCGTAATGGTACATGTCACGAAACTCTATCATACGACCGACGCACAGTCGTTCAGAGCCTTCGGACGCGTGATGAGTGGAACACTGAGGAAAGGTGCAGATGTCAAGGTGTTAGGTGAAGAGTATTCGCCAGAAGATGAAGAGGACATGATGAAAGCTATTGCAGAGGAGCTCTGGATGCCCGAAGCCCGGTAATCTCTCTTATTCATTTCTTTATCGCTTTCTATCAACGTATCATTCTAGATACTTCATCCCTGCAGAGGAGGTCCCTGCAGGAAACTTGGTTCTCATTGGCGGCGTCGAGGCTTCTATATCCAAGACTGCAACCATCGCCTCAGCGACTGTTGACGATGACCTATACATTTTCCGTCCCATCAAGCACATCACAGAATCTGTACTGAAAGTTGCAATCGAACCTATCGCGCCGTCGGAGCTACCGAAGATGCTTTCAGGGTTGCGAAGCATCAACAAGTCATATCCGTTAATCTCGACAAAAGTTGAAGAAAGTGGAGAACACGTACTTATTGGAACCGGGGAACTATATCTAGACTGCGTTATGCATGATTTGCGCAAATTATTCTCGGAAATCGAGATTAAGGTCTCAGATCCGGTCGTCAAGTTCTGTGAGACTATATTGGAGACGAGTGCATTGAAGTGTTATGCTGACACTCCGAACAAGAAGTACGTCGATGCTATCTTTCTTGGTCTAGTTTGCCGATTATTTTGGTGTAGGAACAAGATCACTATGATTGCAGAACCACTTGAACGGGGTATTGCGGGAGATCTTGAAAGAGGGAGAGTAACAATGAGGATGACGCAGAAAGAGAGAGGCAAATTCTTTGAAGAAAAATACCAATGGGACCTGTTGGCATCTCGGTCAATATGGGCATTTGGACCGAATGACAATGGTCCCAATATCCTCCTTGACGACACACTTCCATCTCAAGTACGTTTCCCTTTTCCATCCGTTTTGCATTCGGGTTCGGGCCCTTACTTTGAACCTAGATTGACAAGAAGCTTCTCGGAACAGTCAAAGAGCACATCAAGCAGGGTTTCCAGTGGGGTGCACGAGAAGGCCCATTATGCGATGAACGTAAGTTTACGACTGGTTTCCGGCCCTGAGAAAGCTAAATGCATCCCTTTCTGTTGTCTCAGCGATGAGAAATGTGAAGTTTCGCCTGCTCGATGCAAGCATCGCTCAAGAGCCGATATTCCGTGGGGGAGGACAAATCGTACCCACGGCTAGACGAGTTTGTTATTCTTCGTTCCTCATGGTGGGAAATTGTCTATCATTTTATTTGTCCATGACTCATGAAATGCAGGCAGCACCGAAGCTGATGGAACCAGTATATTATGTAGAAGTTCAAGCGCCGGCTGATTGTATTTCTGCAGTGTATACTGTCCTTGCAAGACGTCGGGGTCATGTAACGCAAGATATACCCAAAGCTGGTTCACCGCTCTACACCGTTAAAGCGTTGATCCCTGTCATTGACGCCAATGGTTTTGAGACCGATCTTAGAACCGCGACACAAGGTCAAGCGTTTTGTTTACAAATATTCGATCATTGGGCTATTGTCCCAGGTATTGTTTCTTTGTTATTCTTACGTTTATAATCTGACCAGTATGTCATTCCACCGTGGCCTTTAGGTGATCCCATGGACACTAGTATCAAGTTACGTCCCCTTGAACCAGCATCCGGACAGGCTTTGGCTAGGGACTTGGTCCTCAAGACACGGAGACGAAAAGGACTCGGGGACCAAATCGCTGTTTCCAAGTATTTGGATGATGAGTTCGTGGTAAGTTACCCCTTTCACACTGCCTATTTTTTGGCAGCCCTGGTCGTTTCCCATGGTACTGACACTCTTCGCAGCTTGCGCTCTCTGCGTCTGGACATGCTGATTTACTGGGTTAATTTTTTGTGTTGATATCATCTGGTGTATGCGTGTGGTTCTTTATTATTGTTTCAAATAACCAATAACCAACATAATATGAAAAGAACATGAAAAAGATTGGGCAGATGACATATGATCACGTGATGCTGGGATGCCACGTATGTGCTTCTGCACTTGTGCAGTATTTAGAGAAGAAACTCACCTTCGTCTTCATACTCCATAATTTCTCGCTCTCGGTCCTTCGTACACCATGCGAAGTGTTGCAATTTCTGTTGTTGCTCTTGCTGCCTCCGGTGTCTTAGCCAACACCGATGATCCAAAGCCTACTTTCACGGTACCGTTCTCTTACTGGCACCATGAGCCAGTACACTCACTGTTTTATTTATTCTAGCCTACCGAGATCAAAGCTCCTTTCCTGGAACAATTCAATGAGGATTGGGCTGATCGTTGGACAGCCTCAGAGGCAACCAAGAAGAACAACGCCGGCTCAGAAACCTTCTCTTACGTTGGCAAATGGGAGGTTGAGGAACCATCCTTAGTGGTCATTGAGGGCGACAAGGGTCTTGTTGCAAAGACAAAGGCTGCACACCATGCTATTTCTGCTCCTTTCAGTAAACCTATTGACTTTGGCAACAAGCCTTTGGTTGTGCAATATGAGGTCAAATACCAAAAGGGTGGCAACTGCGGTGGTGGTTACTTAAAGCTTTTGGAGGATGGCTTCCAGACCAGTGGCAAGGAGTTCTCTGACACTACCCCTTGGGTTGTCATGTTTGGACCCGACTTGACCTGCCCTGGTACCAAGGTTTGGATGATCATTTGATCCCCAGTGTCGCCACTAAACCCCTGTCTCTTCAATAGGTGCATTTCATTTTCCGTCACAAGAACCCAAAAACTGGTGACGTTGAGGAGAAGCACCTCAAATTCCCCCCTAGACCTTCCTTTGACAAGCACACCAACCTTTTTACTCTCGCTCTCTAGTAAGTATCCAACCTTATTGGTGTTACCTCGTTTAATTATTTTGTGATTCAGCCCCAACAATACCTATGATGTTTTGTTCAACGGTGAGAGCTCCAAAACCGGAAATCTCCTCGAAGACTTTGAACCCGCCGTCAACCCACCCAAGGAAATTGATGACTCTGAGGACAAAAAGCCTGAAGATTGGGTTGATGAGGCCAAAATTGCTGATCCCGACGCAACCAAGGTTTGTCGCTAGCTTTCAGCTATTTTCTTGCGCCTTAAGAATTTTTATATCAGCCTGAAGACTGGGACGAAGATGCACCCTATGAGATCCCAGACGAGGACGCCACCAAGCCAGAAGATTGGCTTGATGATGAGCCTTTGACGGTTCCTGATCCCGACGCCACCAAGCCAGAGGAATGGGATGATGAAGAGGATGGTGACTGGATCGCTCCCACCGTCTCTAACCCCAAATGTGCCGAGGTCTCTGGGTGTGGTGAATGGAAGCGGTGAGCTCATTTCTTGACCGGTTGGTTCCTGCTATAATTCATATTCTTTCAGCCCCTTGAAGGCCAATCCCGATTACAAGGGCAAATGGTTTGCTCCTCGGATTGACAACCCCGAATACAAGGGTATTTGGGCTCCTCGCAAGATCCCCAATCCTGACTTCTTTGAGGATCTTGCTCCCGTCAAGAGCCTTCCCAAGATTGTATGTTTTTCTTACCCCATCTACCAGAACTTTTCTCAACATAGATCAAAGGGCGGTGTCGGTATTGAACTCTGGACAATGACTGAAGATATCCTCTTTAACAACATTTATGTTGGGCACTCTCTTGAGGACGCCAAGAAACTTGCAGCCGAGACCTTCGAAATTAAGAAGCGCCTTGAGGACAAGGCTGAGGCACCTGAGGATACCAACGAAGACGATAGCGAGGCTCTCTTCAAGGAAGATCCTGTTGGTTTTATTCGTTCCAAAGTTCTCGATTTCGTCGACCACGTCAGGGAAGATCCCATTGATGCTTTCAAGTCGAAACCCGAAACCGGTGTTGCTCTCCTTGTCGCTATTCTCACCATCTTCGGCATGTTTGGTGGCCTCTTTGGACTTGGCAGTGCATCGCAAAAGCCTGTTATTACCAAGGTAAGCAATATTGGTTAAAGCCCAGACCTTTCTTTTTTGATGTTTCGACTGTAGTCTGCAAAGAAGACTGATCCCCCTGCCACGGAGAAGAAAACCGAGTCCTCTAATGATGAGAAGAAGGATGGCAGCCCCGAGAAACACAAATAAAGTGCTAAAGTTTGATTTTTTGGGGCTCTTGAGTATTTTGTTCTCGTGGGTTAATGCTTCGCTTTGAGTCTGTACTAGTTGATGTTATTACCTAGTGTATGTGGCCAGCATGACCTGGTTGGGTCAGGTCGTCGTGGAGGTTGAAAAGCAGAGCAATGCATAATTTATTTCTTTTCCCACATGGATTGAATGTTTGTTCGGATGAAACGAAATGCAGACATAAAATATCATAGATGTTACAATGCCCGTCGCGGGTGTCTGCACGTGTATACTTGCAAAAGTGATTAGCCAATTAGCAATGACTCGGACATCTCTTCATAGATTCTGTCTCTCTCTCCGTTCTGTATTTTCCAAGATGTCGCGTCGCTCTCATTCTCCTGAGTCGTCTTCACGTCCTCTGAAAAGGCAGAAGACAGACCATCTATCTCTAGAAGACTACAAGAACGGCGTGTTTCTTGCTCCAATGGTCCGATCCGGTGCTTGTAGGTATTTTGGCGGTAATCCTTCGTTGATTAACACCGATACATCAACAGTACCCACAAGACTTTTTGCACTCAAATATGGCGCAACTATGGTATGGGGCCCAGAAATAATTGACAAAGCAATGCTTCATGCAAAACGCGAAGTTGACCGTATGTTACCAATTTTTTTACCCTTATTCTGTCTCGTTCACCTGTTACCCTCTGCCAGCTACTACCGGAGTGATATCTTACAACGGTGTCTCCCGCGCTATATTCACAACCCACCCGATAGAAAAGCGCTACCTTATCTACCAAATCGGATCCGCTGACCCTGAACTCGCGGTCAAGGCTGCAAAAGTTGTAATGAACGATGTTTCAGGGATTGACCTTAATTGTGGCTGTCCAAAGCCCTTCTCTACACACGCGGGTATGGGTGCTGCGCTCCTTACAAATCCTGATGTTCTGTGTGCTATCCTTGTAGCACTCAGAAAAGCCCTGCCACCAGAGATCACAGTTTCGGCGAAAATCCGTTTGCTCCCTTCGCAAGAGGATACTCTAAAGCTAGTGGAGAGGATCTGCGAAACTGGCATCAGTGCATTGACCGTACATTGCAGAACCAGGAATATGAGGGATAGAGATAGGGCAATGATTGAGAGATTGAGAGAGATCGTGGAGTTTGTTGAAGGGCTTGGGAAAGGAATTGCGGTAGTTGAGAATGGAGATTGTCTTGGGTGGGAGGATGCTAAGAGGGTTCGTGAGGTGACTGGTGAATTATTTCATTTCGTCTTTCTTCTGGATGATTCCTCACATAACGCGCAGGAGCGCATTCCGTCATGGTTGCTCGTGGCGCTGAAACCAATCCGACATGCTTTTCCGCCACACCACTTGTTGACCTTGACAAGACCCTGCTTCCTGCATATCTGAGATTGGCAAGTTTTTCTCCCTTATCCTTGATACTGTGCTCAACGAGGTGCCATCGTAGTCCAAATACCTTGATCACAACTGGGGTCTCACGAAGTTCTGTATCGCGCAGTTCAAGGGTGAGCGTGTGACGGTTAAAAAACATGAAGCCACAGATCTGCGACAGATGCTTTCCAAAGCCAAAGGATTCGATGCCGTTAAGGAAGTTGTCGGTGAGTGGACAGGTGAAGACGAGATGAGAGAGATCATAGAGGCTATTGAGAAGAATCCGCCGCGACTTAGAAGGATGTACATTTCTACAGCTGCCGTAGCTAAAGCTTCGGTGAAACCTTCGTCTATCAATGGGAATGGTGTGGTGGCGTCTGCCATTCCTCTAGCCAACCTAATGACGGAAGACGAGGCTTACGCTACACCTCAGAATACTCAAAATCCTGAGCCACCAAGCTCTGGGGCGCCTTTCCTGCCAAAGGAGTTCCAGTCTATTGAACCACTCCCGCCGAAAGCAGACCCAGTCACTCCAACACCAGTCATCCCAGTATGAATATCGTTGAACATTAGTTAGGAGTAATTTACATTGATTTTGATACATTCACTGCGAAATCGCACCCTGGCATCGGATTAGGCTTCCGTTTTACATCAGGGGGTCTCGAGTGCCGCCAATTGATTAACTAAGTCATCCATAGCATTGTACTCCCTTCCCTTCCCTGCATCTTTACTGGAACTTGTTGTCGTACCGGTGTTCTCATGTCCGGGCGAGGCGCGTGTGGGCACGAGCATGGTCCCTAGTCCCGGGGCTATTTTATGAAGGGCATCGCGTTTACGTCGTTCTATTTCTTCAGCTCTTGAACGAGTATACGCATCCCTTCGGGCTGCATGTGCTGCTAGTGTAGTTCGTCTGGAGGATTCGAGTGTAATGACGTGTGGCTCCAGGGTGAACGGGTAGACGAACTACGCAATCGTAAGTGACTAGTCTAGTTCCAGACCAGGGAATGATCCCCATGAAACTTACATATGGTGTTATAGAATCTGGTAATGGATGTATATCTTGCGGTAGCTCAACCTTGGAAGAACGTTGAATGGTTTGTACTCGCAGTCATACGATCTTTCGATCTCTTACAGGTCTGGGCACTCGGAGACTTGGAGATTTAATGAGAGGAACTCCCTCTGCTGCTGCATATTGTGCTTAACAGATGTCAATATCATGATTCATGCCTTGATAGCAGAACGGACATTTACCTGACATAATGTGTCCTTAGAAGCAGTGATGTCCTTGCAGTGCAAGCGCAAGCATGCGTCAACAGTTATCTATTCTGTTTCAATTCCCTCTGATCCACCGTTATGGTCTCCATCCAAGGGCCTACGAGCTCATTGTTAGAAAGATCTACACTCATCTCACAAGGCGCAGAAGCTGCAAGTTTTTTCCAAAAATACTCACTGAAATGAGGTCGATAATCAAAGCATCTTTTGATCGGATAGAAAGTCTATAGAGGCTCCCTGACTTCACCTCACCCTGCTTTAGCAAATGGCGGAAGCGCAGGAAACGAAGATGATTATCCAATTCTGATTAAATACCGGTTTTCGAAGGGGTACCGACATAAGACTTTGGATGCGACCCTCACGAAGGCTCGGATTGCTGCTGAAGCGAGGGCTTTGATTCGGTGCTTGAGGTACGTTTCTTTTGGCCCTGTCGCTGTGTATTGTGAAATAGCCTGCCTAAAGGGCCGGTGTGAATGTTCCCGGCGTGAGGATGATTGATGTGGTGGAAGGTATTTTGGGGATCGAATGGATCGAAGGAAAGAGTGTGAGGAGATTATTGCCTGGAGGTACTGAGGAAGAAGAGGAAGCATTAGATGAAATTCATGATGACACTGAAAGTGAAGAAGAAGATCCCCTAAAAGCTTTCGATGTTTCTGTGGGCAAGTACCGATTCAACGCCTCACGCCCTGCCTTTCAGTTTCAATTGCGATTTTCTAGATCAAATGATGACCTTGATAGGTACAGAGATCGCTAAAATGCACCTTGTAGATGTTATTCATGGGGACTTAACGACGTCCAATATGATGTTACGCCACACTTTAAGTAATCAACCCGATCTTGTGTGTCTTGCTTCCTGATGTATCGAACCATATGTCTTTGACTGTTCACAGGTTTTGATTGACTTTGGTCTATCCTACCAGTCTGCCCTCGTCGAGGACAAAGCAGTTGACCTTTATGTTCTGGAACGAGCCTTTGCTTCCACTCATCCAGACTCTGAACCTATGTTCCAATCGGTTTTGGACGCTTATCAGGCAAGGATGGGTAAAGAATGGAACGGGATCAAACGGCGGTTGGATGACGGTGAATGGTCTTCCTTATGTACGCTGACCATCCGTGTTCTGATTCCAGTCCAGTTAGACTTCGAGGACGCAAACGTAGCATGGTGGGATAAATTACACAACCAGGTCGTGCAGTCCTTAAGAAATTACCATTCTGATTTGCGAGGTAGTCCTACAATCCATCCTACGTAGATCCCTCAGCTTCAATGCCAACCAGCTCCCTTCCTTCCTCGACCATCTCACCATTCTTACATCCAATAGCTCTTACAACGCCCTTTCCACTGGCTCTTAAAACCGTCTCTGTTTTCATACTCTCAAGTACAACTATCGCCTGGTCTTTCTCCACTGCTTCTCCAACCTTGACTTTTACCTCTACAACCAAGCTCGGCATGGGTGCCCTTAAGCTACCTTTGGTAGCAGCACTCGAGACCTCGGTACCTAGTGATATCAGCCAGTTTGGAGGAGGCAAGGCAAGTGTAGTCTTTGTCCCATTAGAAAACAAATGTAGACGCTCGGTTGTGTTCAGAGAATGTGATGCTGGCACACTTAGTAGTGGCTTTTGCGAAACGACAGTAGTCTTCGTGAGGACGGAGTCGATGGTAGTCCTGATACTTGTTGGTGAGTCCAACTGAGCTGGAACAGATCTGTAAGTCGCGCTTTCATTCGCTATCGTGACAACGACGTCGTAATGTCCAGTCCTTGATGGAGTGGGAGAAACGCGTACAGTCACTGGACTTTCTGACGTTTCGGTCTGAAGTGTGATCAAATGCTCGTGGACATCCCCACCAAAACGACGTGAGGAAAGCGACACCCAAGGCGAACTAGATGATTTTGAGGGTAATGATCGATCACGGAGGACGACATACAGAGCTGCTTTAGCCAACAACTCGGGTTTGGGTTCTACTATTTCTGGAAATAGCTCGCGAAAATGTTTCTGGAAATCTATGCATAAATATCCTCTATCCTTTCCAGAGTGGTATCAAAGCACGCACATTGATAAAACCGGTCTCAACTTCTTCAGCAATGAATGCTTCGTTCCCAGCTAGAGTCCTCAAGAATTCTACATTGGTAGAAACACCTACAACGTGATAGTCATCTAATGCCTTCCTGAGCATCCTCAGAGCTTCTGTTCTGTCCCTTCCGTGTACAACGACTTTCGCAATCATCGGATCATAGAAGACACCGATCTGAGCACCTTGGTTGAATCCCTGTTCTATTCTCAAAGAAGGCGTGATATCGGCATTGTGCCCAGAAGGAGAGAGGGTGGCAAGCTGTGGCGAGGGTGGTTGGACAGGTGGGAACGACGTGGCAAATGTAGTTGTTGGTTCTGGTGTAGACAAGTATAAGAGTGATCCAGAGTCGGGAAGGAAGTTATTGCGTGGATTCTCAGCGTATACGCGAGCCTCGAAGGCGTGACCAACTAGGGGTATCTCAGATTGGGACAGGCGCAGCGGATTTCCTGCCGCGACTTCTAATTGCCATTCAACAAGGTCTAGTCCAGTTATCATCTCCGTTACTGGGTGTTCGACCTGGAGGCGGGTATTCCTGTATATATGTTAACCAGCACAAAAGGGAAAACAAGTTGACATTGTCGTACATTTCCATGAAGTAGAATTCTTGAGTATCATTGTCGAATATAAACTCGACTGTACCAGCCCCCACGTACTGGACTGCTTGGGCAGCAGCGACAGCCTTAGCGCTCAGGTCTGCACGAATTTTGGGGGTAAGACCAGGAGCCGGTGCCTGTAGGCTCATTCAAATAAATCCTAGATCTTCAGAGATACGCGCACCTCTTCGATAATCTTCTGATTTCGCCTCTGCACTGAGCAGTCTCGCTCCCAAAGGCTGACGGTGCTTCCCATTGTATCCGCAAACACTTGTACTTCGACGTGCCTTGGACGTTCGATAAACTTCTCTACTAATACGGTATCGTTTCCGAACGCTTTGAGCGATTCTCGTTTAGCAGATGAAAGTGCTTCGTTGAACGCTTCCTGGGTTGGAGTCGTCACTGTTCGCATACCCTTTCCGCCACCACCATGAATAGCTTTGATTAAGACCGGAAAACCTGGTTAGACCATAAGACGTAGATTAACAGTGGAGTTATTAGCAACTCCGTACCGATCTCTTGAGCTTCCTCGTAGAGAAAAGCAGGATCCTGCTTTTCTCCATGATATCCAGGTACACATGGAACACCAGCACCTGCGAAGCATATCTGAGGTAGACCTTTCTTCCGCAGTAGACGTAGGACGTACTGGACATGATGTTCTTGGATTCACTCTTCGAACCCATGCTTACAATCGCATTTGCAGGGGGGCCAACGAAGATAATGCCTTCTTCCGCAAGTCGTTCTGCAAATTTAGCGTTCTCACTCAAGAATCCATAGCTAAACTAATTTCAGAGTTTCAAGTATGACAACATGGATCTTGGTCCGCACCCTGGATGGACAGCCTATATCCATTGGGTATCGAGTAAACAGAAGAACAGGAGTCTTACCTGAGCACCGCTCCGATGACAGACTTCGATAATTTTATCCATCCTCAGCTGATATTATAAGTAGTGGTCACAGTCGACTAAACAAGTACCTACATAGCTCTCCGCAGAAGGTGCTGGACCGATGCAGTACGCCTCATCTGCCTAGAACATGTTAACAGGTAGATTAGCCAGATAGCGAAGTTTTTCACAAGTGTGGTGTGCAGAGAATGTTCGTCTGCTTCACTGTAGACTGCGACCGTTTTGATTCCAAGCTTCCGAGCAGTCCGAATCACACGACACGCAATTTCCCCCCTGAGCTACTTGCTTGATCGTTTTTCTCCAAGTCGAATGACAACAACATACCGATTCGCTATAAGAATCTTGTCAAAGTGAGGCCTCCTTGTATCGCTCAGATCTAATTGAACATCAATGATCAAATGACGGAAATGTGGTGAGGACAGGACGGCTCACAAGCTTCCGAAGCAAACCCTCGGAAACCTCCATGACCTCCCTGGGTCCCTGCGTCGATATATCTCATCTCCAGTGTCGAGATACTGGAGTTTATAGCACCGCTGAGAGCATTTAACGTTGGTATTGGACGTGACGTTGCATTCCGCCCAGCTAAGGAGACACGGTTCAATGTATTAGACCAGCGCCTAGCAGCAGTAACGGTTCTCTTGGTCAGCATCGCGAAAATAGGTGGATCTATCTGGGCTGGAGCAAGGTCCAAGATATTGACAATGGATACTTGACCGGCAATTCCGTGTCGAAAGTACCTACTACTACTACTACCTTAGATCCAAAGTACACGTGGTCGGGGATCATGACATTGGTGGCGATGCACGATCACTCTCCACTGACTTCCTAGACAAGTATTTTCAACTCGATGCTGGAGGGTGCACTGGCCCATCGGACAAAGACATGCTGGTTCAACTAGTTCTTTCCCGATGAACTCTGGAAAAATCTCTGGCATCAGCCTCTCCTTTTAACACTTGGTCCTAGAACCAGAACGGAATCTTTCAAAAGAAGGCCGCACTCCAATTAGGTTTGCTTCCTTCCGGAATGGATTTAGTTGATACGGAATGGACAGGTCAACGTATAGCTTAGCATGCCCCACTGTTCAATGTCGACCCCTCCCATAGGTAGCAATAAAGCTACGCCCCCTTTGAGACACGAAGCCTTGGCAAGAACTCCCATTGAACTCTCCGCCGCTATAAAATCAACCGTGAAGTAGAGTTTCTCAAACCCTTTTGATATCGTCGGCGACTTGGATAATCAAGCAAGTGCATGGCTCCCAATGAATCGTGGTGTTTGTACAAAATTATCGTCAGGATTTTATTGTACTAGGGTCATGTATTGTCCTCCTTTTTTCATGAGGCACTGTATGCAAGATTTGTTACCTACAGACGATCAGTATGATCGACTCTGTAAGCTAGACGTGACACATTCAGTCCCCAGGCTTTAAATCCTTGAAAGCAACTTCTACCTTCGCGGCGGTGCCAGCAATAGTAAACCCCATAACCACTTGCCTCCGTAATTAGAAGCGCCTCTATCCACGATATACGCATCGGACAGAATTGTCACCAAGTATTCGACAAGAACCTTGTTGGCAAGTTCCTCAGTCGATGTCATAGCGTCAATCTTTCCTTTGGTGACCGAGATGATCGTGGTCTGTGCCGACTCAGAGCCGGAACATCGTCTTTTTAGGCGATATATGTAGACATGTTGAAAGCATCCACTGGCAGTGGTTCTCCTATTTGTATCGATACAGTCAGACAATCTATTACCAACCGCCACATTACGCAATCAGAACTAACACAGTGGAGCTTCTCTCGATCGGTCGTCAACCGAAACGTGAGCACGTCGAAGTACCGAAATTAGATGGGAAGTGTCCGTCATTTTGTAGGTTAACAGTTCTCATCGCTCCCTCGGTTAAAAAGTCTGTAAGTCGCTGGGGACTTGAGCCGACTTGTACCAGCCTTCTCGCACGATACACCTACTGCCCTCTGACCAAGTTGCAAGTCCTTCCTTCAATAACAACAGCGTTTCATCCATGTCTTGGTTATTTTTTCGGTGGAGCTGCAGGACTTCCGTGTAGCAATTCTGTGGGACAGCTATTAATGCTTTCGGAACCTACATGTTCCTAGAAACCTACATGTCCCATTCTAGGAACTAAGATAGAATATTGATTTCCGTGCTGCATTATATATTTGCTGCCACTATCAGTTTTCGAGCCAACCGCTGAGTGCCGGAATCACACATGCCTAAAGCATACACTCCAGATGTCACTCAAGTCTCACCCAGGAACTCGACATTGGAAGCCACTGTATATCCTCATGTCATCGGCATGACTAGGCAGAGAAGGTATGGAACCCTCTCTACCCATTCCTGCACGATGATCCTCAACCTATTCACATCCGAAACGAGACGTCTGTATCTTACTATCGGAGATGGGTCAGACTACCGAAGTTCTCGCTATCAACCCAAAAAAGTCTGATATGCAAGTTAAAATCCCCAAAAAAAAACAGCAAAAGCGCCAGCAATCTCGCAACCATCATACTAAACTATGAATCATCTATGACTAGCCCATGCAGCTCTATCACATACATATTGTACTTGCGATCAGTAGCATTCGCAGCACTAACGTCACCTTCCGCAGGGTTCACCCCACACTGAAAACCTAGCATTATCCTATACTCATCAAAAGTAAACAGCTGCCTCTCGCGAATCCTGCCCAGCATTTCCTAGTTTCACCAACCCTTTAGGATCTCCGTTGAAGATCAACTGAGCTAGGGAACATACCTGAGGCGTGAGGTAGTATAACGAGTAATATTGCTTCGCTCGCTCAAATTCAGTATTTTGTTGATCATTAGTGAGCGTCTTGATACTTTGCTGTAACGCTAGCATATTCCGCATCATTTTCTTGATACCGTAATCGTTCGGCAATCGTAGTAGACGGGCATTCGAAATCAATACCTGTTCCATTAGATGTCCGAGGCCCGTGAATACATAACTGGGCGAGTAAATGAACACCAAACACTCCCGTCTAAGCAAAATCCTGACTTACTGGCGTTCTTTAGGTGGCAGACTCGTTGATGTGATATCGTCACATTGCACTAGATCCGTATTCAGATCCACAATGTAAGGATCAGGCTCAGTAACTTCGTATGTCAGTGCATAGTTCCCCTATATGAATGTATGCAATGACCAATCAGTCGGGCACGAGAGACTTACATGTCGCATGGCAGCCTCTAGATAAAATACTGCTCGACACCGCAAATCAATCCTTAGAGTATCCAGAATCAGCCCCGAAAGTTGCTCATAAGTTTTCAACAACGCTTGGAACCGCCTACCAAAGCATATAAGAAAAAAATGTAGATCCCATAAGAGAGGATACTTATACTTACAATGTCATTTCTTTGGATAATGGCAAATTCAGCTCACCATCATCGTTACTAGGTGGCGGAGGCGAGATGAACGGCGTGAACGGCGTGAGAGCAGTGATACTCTCCAAGCCATTTGGTGACGTAGGCGATAGCAGTGAATCGTCAGGTCTTGCTCGGAGTGCACTCAGCTGCTGTGTGAACCATGCCTAGACAAAATTCCGTGTAAATAATGAGTCAGGAGGAGAATGTTCGCCAGGACATACGACGCTACGATACAAAGTCGCAAGGGACGATAGATTCCTGACAGAGGGTATCAAATCCTCTTTTTCAATCGGTCTCCGACCAAGTAACTCGATCTCAATATTAGTCTGCTGTCGACAAAGTTGTTGCTGCTTCATCAAATCATTCTCCTGAAAAGCAAACCCCTGTGAGCATCACCTATACAAGCACTAGAAAAAGGCTGACTGGTGTAGCCAACAACTCTATCAAACAGGGTGCGATCTCTGACCTTTGTGCCCACGTTGCACCCAAGGCAAATCTCTGTTCCCCAGTAGGTGAAGTGAAGGGTACCATTGTGAGAGCATGATAGCGGTCACTACAGCGTTGGTAGAATTGGATAACAACTGCGAGTATGAGCCGACAGTAATTCTCCCTATGGAAAGGTGTCTTTCGGAGCATGGAGCAAAGAGAATTGGTCAATGCTATTAGTTGTGTGCTAGCCTGAGGATCCACCAGTGAGTATATAACGAATAGGTGGGGAGATGGGCAAGAAATCCTACTTTCATCAAAGGCTCATGGGATAGATTAGTCGATAGCGGATCAGGCAAGAACGCCTCTGGACCTGGTAGGAATCACCCTCACCAATTAGCCGTACTTGCATCCAATGAATCAAAGTTGCGCACCACTGACAGTCGAGTGAAATAAATCCAGCACTTTCTCTTCTAGCTGGGGTAAGTAAACCTTCAACACGAAGTCTTCCAGCACTGTACTCGATGCTTTCGCACTCTCTAATCCCATGGGTAAAACGTCCACAATCCTATCTAAAAATGTTAACGTGGGCTGAAACAATACCGTTACATTGAACGTATCAGGTTTAATCAACAACTTATGGTGCTGATGCATTCCGCTGACTGTGTCCGAAGATTTACTCGGATTTGTCATTGTGCTCGGTATCGTGTATGAGGTAATAATGGTTGATGATGACATGGTCGCAATCGGAGCAGTGGAGGAAGGGCCAGGCGTAATCGGTGAAGCCATCGTGTTTGAGAGCAGAGTGTCTCCTGTTGCGGATGGTACAAGACCTGGCATTGTATCTCGCAAAACGCGCGTTAAACCTGCTTCATGTGGTTTGAGTGTTCTGGAAAGACATTTGAGATCGCTATCTGCGAATCTAAACACAGTCTAAATATCATGCATGTCAGTCGATCGAAAGGAGGAGCTGAATTAAATGGGACCAACTTTTCCCTTGTCTCGGGAGTACTTTCCCTCTCGTAGGATCTCGTTGATAGATGAGATAGGATTCCTACTAGATGAAAGCCCTCGTTGCTCGTCAGTCACATAATCGTTGATCAGTGTCCGAACCTGCAGGGAAATACGGTCATGCAAGCAAATATCAAAGTCAGGGGAAAGGATCTGACTTCTGCTTGAACGGGAGCCCAGATTTCTGTTAGCGGGAACAAGGATCCAGGTTTAGCGCCCGATGTATCCTTGAAATCCCTTCTCTAACCCACGGAGAGAAACACACCATCAGTATCACCTTGTGATGCTCGCAGATTCACATACCGATCCAATTCGGTTAGCAACCTCGCAAACGACTCTTAGTCCCTGCGCCACAGCATCCAGCTTCGAATACAGCGTCCAAAACAAATCTCTCATAATTTCATGGTCCAAATGCCGGGAGGAACTCTCCAACGCTGCTAATCTGAGTGATGTTGATTTGACTCGTCCCTCCGCTCCTATGATTGCGGCAGGAGGTGCCGCGGCTTTGCCTTTCATGATCCCTCTCCCTTTTCTATCGCTACTTTCATCTCCAGTAGAAGTATCTGGAGATGAGATGAACAGGTATACACCATCAGACTTGACGTTGATAGAATTGGCAGCAGACGAAGATTTAGCATTCAGTCGTTTTGTATACTCCGCTCTTTCCTCTACTTCATTAACCGTTGTTTCCACGAGATTAAATACTTCCCCAGGTAATCTCTGGGCGATGTTATCTAAAGTAGAACCTAGTTTGCCTAGAACAGCGAGAGATTCCAGGAGAGATTCCATATAAGCGAATGAATCTGCTTCTGGGTTTCCGGCTAATCCTTGTGCGGCAGTGGTGCCACTGACAGATATCGTGATTGTGGAGTTGAACATGGATGCTGAAGGGATATGTGGAGAGGCTGCCTGAGTACCACTAGTATTGGTGGTGATGATCTGGTTGACGTCGTGTGGCGGATCGTTCGCCCGTGTTCCCAAATCATTCAAGAAACGTGTCAAACGTGTTAGTTGTCTGAAAGAGGGAGATCTGGGAGACGAATCACGTGTCGTAGATACAGAGGGAACGGTATATTGTTTGTCCATGAGTTCAGCTTCGAATTCGACTGGTGGGACTATAAAAGAGAAGGCATGATGAACGATCGAATCCAAGGATGATAGATCGAGGCGCGTGGAACATACAAGATTGTTGACCTCGTCGATAGGCTGACCAGCGGGATTCGCACCAGAAGGATTTGAGGTAGAGATGACTTTGAAGTTCATCTGCCAAGATATCTCGAAGAGCCTGTTTAATAATCTTGGGAAAGACTCTTTGATAGGAGAATCAAGCAACGCACAGTTTCTTGGCTCACGAGATAGCTTCTCAAGTCGGATACAGCACCTATTTCCATCATATCCGGTTTATTGATTATTTTTAGGCTACGGACAAGCAGTATTGCTGCCTGCAGTAGCCTCTTTTCCGACATTAGCGTCTCAAGAAGATCAGGGACACCTTTTAATCGCTCTCTAGATGAAAAGTATCAGTAAATGAACAGGAAAACTAGACATAGCCGTACATTTCATCTAGGATTGTGATCATCTCTTCCAGCATCTGACCACGCGACCAAAGCTGCACAAGGTCTGCACGCTTGCTGCTTAGTGCCTCCTTGGCTTCGAGTAACGAAATACGTGCGTCAGAAACTTGTTTTTGCGTGGTTGTAAGGTGATTAAGAAGGAATGCATGATGTGGTAGTGATGCAGCAAAGGCCTGGTAGTGCTCTGGCCACGAATGAGATTTTATCAACATTGCAGAGATGTACACATACTGTCTACTGATCCTTTCAGTGCCCTGGATAACATGAGTTTTATCCGTTTGAAGGATTCCATATCCTTGCCTGAATCTTCTGATTCGTCGAGGAGCCGTAAAGCGAGGTCGACACTATTGAACTAGATTGAAGATTTAGGGATGACAGAACGGGAGCGCAGAAGCGTCCTTACGTCTCGGTCATTCACAGACTCCCATCCATCTTTGATCTCATCGAGTACAGCTTGTCATAAAGTGAGCAAAGGGACTGGAGCAAGCACGAGTACATACCATCGATGTCGCCAGCCCTAGCGGTGCGGGTCTTCTTCAATGCCCTCTCTTGGTAGCGCTGCTGGCGAGCCTTTTCTGCTTCAATCTCCTCCTGCCGTTGCCTCTGATAGTTGAATTCGTCACTCCCATTTGTCATTCGTCGTCTTCGCGACGTTCCTGCAAAGTGGAAGGCATCCAAAGCAGAAGCAAGCGATGTAGATGAAGATTCGACTCCATTGGTGGTATACTCTGTGGCCTTTCTGCTCGCAGGGGGGCGCGAGACTTCTTGTTGTGGATGTAACTGACCCGACATGGCGGAGTGTGTAGTGCTGACGCTATCGCGGTACTGGTCCTCGAGTGCTACAGATGAAGCACGCTCTGTGTCATTTTCTACGGTACGACCCCTGAGCTCTGAGCGCCGGGGTCTTGCAGGACCAATAGGTATTGTGTTTGGGGATTCCGGGCGGGTGACGCGGGCAGGACGGGGGATATGCAGAGGCCGGGTAGACGAGGCCTGGGGTGTCTGGGAGGAGGAGGAGGAGTGGCGCGAGGCAGGGAAGGGTGGCACGCGCGACATGGGCTGGGCTGGTTGACCAGTGCAGACAGACAGACTTGGACTAGGATGCCGGAAATTGCCTTTCGTGGCTAAAACACCGGAATTGCCTGTTTGGGATGATGTGTTTTTGCAAAACATATGTTTCGCACCAGCACAGACACCCTCCACCCACGGCTGGCCAGTGCGCATGGCCAGTCTTCCCTCCTTCCTCCATCTCCTCCCCCAGCGCTCCTCAAATGGGCCTTATCTCAATGCTGTCTACAACCACCCGTCTCCACTTGGCCCGGCTCATTGTCTCTGGTGGCCGCCTCTCAAGCCCGGAATGCGCATAGAAACTATCGTCTTGTTTATTCCAGGCAGGTTCACTTGTTGCCTCCTGCCAAGACATAAACTCACTCGTTTTTAGGAAATCCTGGTCTGCTTGACTTTTACACTCCTTTTCTCACAGCACTGCAAGACAAAGACCTCACAGAAAATCTCGCCATTCTGGCCCACTCCCACATAGATCACACCCCGGGCATCTACCATGACACCCTCCCGCATTCCAGGCACAGCCTATCAGCACAGGTGCAGAGTGCGGTCGAACTGTTCGATTCAACTGTTGCAGAATTCAGCCCCGCTCGAGTCATGCTTATTGGTCACAGTGTTGGGGCCTGGGTTTCCCTCCAGGCAAGTTTCACTCCACGTCTCATCTCGGCTTTTTGTGAACCCGCATCCTATAGGTGCTCAAACAGCGTTCAAATCTCGTTGCTGGTGCGTTTCTACTCTTCCCCACCATCTGCCATATAGCAGACACACCCAACGGGAAAAAACTGTCTGTAAGTAATGCATTCATCATTCTCATAGCTTCAGTTGATCTGGTTCTAGTCACTCTTCAAACCGGCCCCAAGACATATCATTGCTCGTCTATCTACAATGGGAAAGTGCCTTCCTCTGTTCATCCTTCATAGACTCGTCGGCCGTGAATGGCCTATGTTTCAGCTCAAAGTCTTACGTGAGCTCATACGAAGTCCTGAGAGCATTCTTGCGACATTGCGTATGGGAGATGAGGAAATGCTCGAGATACAGGACCTAGACGTTGCACTTCTCCATGAGAACCGCCAGCGTCTTTGGTTTTACTTTGCTGATCGCGACGATTGGGTGGGAAAACAAAAATCTGTCATCTTGGACAGTTTCAAACCAGATGCTGGATCCTTGCGTATCACTTACGGAAACTCTTATGTACCCCATGCTTTCTGTATCAGTGCGTGTTTTGCACTTCAGCATGGTCTTTGATTCTCAAACACTCTTGCAGATCACGGAGAAGAAGTGGCACAACAGTGCCATCAATGGCTGCTTGAAATGAACCTAAGTATCGCCAACTAATGTATAATGGCTCGCTTGTATTACTACGTGTATTATTCACTAATTTGTACGTTCTCGAGTATAGACACCCACGTAATTAACATCAGTGATGGGAACCTACTAAATAAGAACTCGAAATTGAACATCTAGGCAAGCATCATAACAATGGCGTTTATCACATACCGGGTGTTTTCAGTACGGCAGGTCATATGGCTTAACAATGATTTAAAAGTTGTCATCTTCTGACGCGCGGATGTTGGGTCTACCATATTTGGTCCTGCTGGGTCATCACTCTTTCTTTCAGTTACCATCACAAGCAATTGCGACACGAAGGCTCAGTCCGAGATGTCTCGGGCCTCGTCAAAATCAGCATCTATCATTTCTATTCCTAAAAGTCCTCCGGTCCAAGTTGCAGAGCGTGTTGGTAGTACAGGCGTGTCCGAACATCAGGCAGCTTCAGAAGAAGCCAATGCGGTGGTTTTTCATGTCTCGGTGCCTCAAATCTCTGCAGAACGTAGATCTCAATACAAGACACCTCGGTCGTCTTCTTTAGTTCCAAAAATTGATGAGATAATTGGGGAATGCGAGTATGGCGGTCATCTTTGGTACTTTACTAGGTTCGAAGGCGGTATAGCTTCACGTGTACGCGTTCTTTCAAGTTGGGCTTTTAAACACGACAGCTCACGTGTTTTTATAGCACCCCAGCTTTGTACTTGAAGGATGGTTTCCAGAATTACTCGAGACTTATCGTGCGTACCTGTCCCTTCACCACCTCATGAATTTTAATTCCTTCCGCGACATTTTACAGGAAGCAGCGTAATGGCAGGGACACTCGCACCATTTGACTCAAATGCAACATATATCCACCCCCTAGCCCGAATCAGGCTCGAAACCCCAAGCACTGAATCAACAAGATCGACCTTTCTGACCCCCCTTTCAGCCTTCAGTCCGAGTCATGACGATGACAGTGAAGACGAACTGGGCGACTCTGATGACATTGAATCTAGCGACAGTAGCTTGCCTTTCAAACGTGCCACTCGACAGAGCGATAAGCGCAGAAACTCTAGACAGCTGCCTTTTAGTCCGAAGAAGACTAGGCGGGTTGCATTAATTGTCCCTGATGATGACGAAGATGATGATTCCAGTATGAAGAGAGCTCCAAGATCGAGACAGTTAAAACTGACGTTTAAACCTGTGAAGCATAGAGATAACGATGCAGATTATGGAGAATCCGAGGTCGAGTCCGAAGAGGATGAAGAAGTCGAATCCGAAGAAGAAGACGAATACGAAGGTGGCAGGCGAAATAGGCATACATCCAAAAGTGGTAGAAAGGGCAAAGTTCCTAAGCAGTTGAAAGGACCGAAACCGCAATATGGTTCTGTTCGTTCGATTGATCATATTGATGTGGATTTTTTCTCAGATGATGAGAATTATCCGTTGAGAGAGCATAGGAAGATCTGTGAGAAGTGCCATGGACAGCCATCAAATATCCAGTTGGCGGCATGGAGGAAGAGGAAAGGAAGGAAGAAGAGGATAAATACTGATGAAGATGAAGAAGGTGAAGAAGATAGACTTGAGAGGTTGGGTGGCTGGGTGCAGTGGTATGTTTTGTCATTCTTTGAGGGTAAAATGGATGTTCACATTACTGGCTGATTGATAGTCTGAAATGCTGTGTTTCCGTTCATTGGGGTTGTATGGCGAGTACCCAGCGGGATGATATACTTAGGGCTGTACGGAAACGCGAAGCTGCGGAGTGGAAAGAAAGACATCCAGACGAAGTAAACGGTGAGCCTCAGAGAAGAAAAGAAGTTGGAATGCAAGAAATGATAGATTTCGTTTGTGGTATATGCTATTTGACCCCTCCGTATGTTCCCTCATCTGACTAATAGCGTAGGCGCATGTTCGAAGGGTGGAATATGTATGGGATGTATGGAGGCCGCTGTCAAGCCCACCACCGATGCTAAGTCTCCATCGCCCGCGCCTCCTCCAGTTCAGGATGGTGAAGACGTTACTATGGCTGACGGGACTCAAGAAACGAAACTCATCATACCAAAGTCCAACGATTCATTTTGCACACCTTCAAGAGAACTCCTCTTCCGCTGTCTCACATGCAAACGTCTCGCACACTACTCGCACCTTCCCATTCCTTCCTCCTTACCTAAATCTACTCCCCTCCCTCAGATCGCAGAATACTACCATTTCGACACTACCTGGCTCTGTGCGGATTGCCATTCCTATCGCTACCCTATGGATAAAATTATCGCTTGGCGACCATACCCTCCTGATGCTCTTGAGCCTTCTAGGCCAACACAAAATCAAGCAATGAACTATAAAGAACATCTTCCTAGGGAATATCTAGTCAAATGGCAAGACAGAAGTTATCGAAGGTTAAACTGGGTTCCGCATATGTGGATTGTGTCAACAAATTTGAGCAGGCTAAAGAATTTCTTGAATAGTGGCACAAAGGTTGATTTGTTGAATGAACCAGTTCAGGATGGTGTGGAAAAGGAGGAGAAAGAGAAGGATATAGAGTTTGAGGTTGGTGTTGGAGAAAGTGCAGATGATGGTGGACTGGAACAGTCGAGAGCTTCGTCTGTGAAACCTAGTGTGAGAGATGCTTTACCTGATGCAGAGAGATATATTCCACCTGCTTGGAAGACTGTTGACAGGGTTCTGGATGTTGTGGTTTGGAAGAAGAAGTCACTGTCGAAGAGTAAGCATGCTAAGAAGAAACAGGTTATTACCACTGATGAAGAGAGCGAGGAAACAGGGGATGAAGAGGAGATGAAGGAGTTCAAGAGAATGGTGTTCGAGGGGGGAGAGCTGAATTCATTGGAGAATACTATGACGGCGGAACAATGGGAAGAGAAGACTGGAGAAACGATTTCGATGAAGTTAATGGAACGAGTCGTGTGGGTGTTTATCAAGTGGGATGACCTCGGTTACGATGAAGGTATGTTTTCTCAGCCCCTCACACTGGCATCACTCTTCAAACACAACACGCCTAATAGCTTCGTGGGATTCGCCGCCGCGTCCTGGAGAAGTAGGCTACGATGCATTCGAGCGTGCATTTGAGCGATATGTTTTTTCTCGGACCGTTGAGATCCCTAAGTTCAGTGCAGCACATATAAAGCAGTTCGATAGCCGAGTCAAGGGTGATTATAGGAAGAAGTACCTTCTGAAAGATACAGCAGACTTGAAGCTGGGTCAGCCTTCACACTTGAAGCTTATGGATTTCCAAATTGATGGCTTTAATTGGCTGTGTGATAATTGGTGGAATCATCAACCGTGTATACTGGCCGATGACATGGGCCTCGTAAGTTCTCTTCACTCTTAGTTTTTGAGTGAGACCAATACTACTGATGCTTTATAGGGCAAAACTGTTCAAGTGGCAACCTTCCTCGGATCTATTGCTAAGAACTTCAAAGCCCTTCCAGCACTCATCGTTGTACCTAACTCGACTATAACCAATTGGGTTCGTGAACTCGAACGTTGGGCACCGGAACTTCGCGCGGTACCGTTTTATGGTGAAAAGAAGGCGAGAAATGTGATCAAGTCGTTTGAGCTATTTCATGAGAGTCATTTATCTACGAATACGCCAGCGAAGTTTCATGTGCTTGTGACGACTTATGAGAATATTACGGGGAGGGATTTCACGGCTGTGTTCAAGAAGCAGGATAGATGGGAGGTGCTGATTGTCGATGAAGGCCAGAGATGTGAGTTTCAACAGATTTTCTTATTCTCTTGTCGATGTTTGGGAGCATGATGTACTGACATTCCCCTATGTCTATAGTGAAGAGTGATGCGAGTTTGCTGTTCAGGAAGCTGAACGAGCTCAGGATTAATCATCGTGTTATCATGACAGGAGTAAGTTTTCCGATTGCTTAATCTCATACACGCTGATAATTGTCACTCAGACGCCACTGAACAACAATATTCGTGAACTTTTCAATCTCATGAATTTTCTGGATCCCAAAGAATGGTCTGATCTCGAAGGTCTGGAAGAGGAATACGCGATTCTCAATGAGGAGAGTATAAAAAAACTGCATAATCGATTGCGACCGTACTTCTTGCGGAGAATCAAGAGTGAAGTGCTGAAGCTTCCGCCAAAGGTACGAACGAGTCGTTCAACTATAGAGCTTACGTATTGACAGTCTTGTAATCTAGAACGAAGTCATTGTCCCTGTTTCTATGACGCCGTTGCAGAAAGAGGTTTTCCAGTCGATTTATAGTAAGTTATGTTTACCTCTTTTTATGACAGATCAACTTCTTATGTGATCTTGTCGTAAAGCGCACAATTTCAATATTCTGAACGGCTTAACGAAAAAGTCACTCGGCAACGTCAAGGGGAAACTGAACAATGTGCTTATGCACATGAGGAAGTGTGTCAGCCTCTGTTTTGATCGCTCGATTTGGCTGATGATACATCATACATAGATGTTTACAGCATCCTTATCTTTACTCCCGGGACATCGAGCCGAAGGGCTCGTCGAAGGAAGAAGAACACGAGAAGCTGATACATGGCAGCGCTAAGCTTCGGTTACTGAAATCTCTGTTGCCCCAATTGAAGGAGCGTGGACACCGGGTATTGTTGTTTAGTCAGGTGATAAAACTTCCGCTCTCTACGTCGAGTGCTGATATTGATGAAATCTCAAGTTTGTGATTGCATTGGATATCATTGAAGATTTCCTTAACGGTGAAAAATTCAATTATTTGCGTCTGGTAGGTGGTTTGAAAGTTGGATTGAGGACAGAGTTGACTCTTGTTCAAAGGATGGAAGCACCAAAGGAACGGAAAGACAAAAGGGGATGGATGAATTCAACAAGCCTGGGTCTGATGTGTTCATTTACCTTTTGACGACTCGTGCTGGGGTGAGGTTTTCACTTGTCAACTTGATGTACCCGTGCTGATTTAGTTTAGGGTGTTGGCATCAATCTATTCGTGGGTTTTGGTTTGACAGATAGACAATTGAGTGTTTATGAACTTTCCAGAGTGCCGATACTGTGATCATTTTCGATCCCGACTTTAACCCCCATCAAGATTTACAGGTATTTAATTTTGTCACCGTCGCAAATTGTTCTTAGTGTTTTTAGGCTATTGCTCGCGCATATCGTTATGGCCAGCAGAAAACGTGTCTTGTATTTAAGCTCATGGTCAAAGATTCTCCGGAGGGTGAGTTTGATTGCGGAATGGAGTTGACGTTTGAAATTGAGCTGGCTGTGGCAGACCGTATCATGCAAATCGGGAAAAAGAAACTTGTGCTTGATCATCTCATAGTGCAAACAATGGACCAAAATGACGATGAAGCGGGAGAAGATATACAATCCATTTTGACCTATGGAGCACAGAAACTGTTTGACGAATCGGACAGTACTCGGGACATCACCTGTAGGTAGCTGATGTCTTGCAGAATCCGAGTGCTAATTCTACTTAGATTCGGATCAGGATATCTTGAAACTCATCGAAAAGACCGAATTGGAGGGCGATCAGGAAGATAAACCCAAGGAGGGTCAGGCTTTCTCGTTCGCCAAAATTTGGGCTGCGGATAGAGATAGTCTCGAGGAGATCGAGGACAATGATCAGGTCGACTCTTGGGCTGTGACTTTGAAACAGATCGAACATGAGCGAGCAAAGGAGGTTGCTCGGGCAGAAGCTGAATCTGGCCGTGGACGTCGAAGGGCGGCTGCAGCTGCCAAGGCTAGTGATCGTTTTTCAGCTGATGTTTATATTTCGCTAAATTACATTTATAGAGGAAGATGGGTGCCGACGAGAGTCGAGAGGGAGAGCAAACGACGAAGAAGCAGAAGAAGGGAAAGAAAGCGCCTGGATCGGATGCCTCTGACTCTGCGTATTCTGAGGATGGTGAATCGGATGATAGCAGTGACACTGTTGGGTTGCAGGGCAACACAGAGATTGGTTTACCACCGCCACCACACCTCCAGCAACGAGCTCATCCAGTAGACGATTTCGCTACTCAACCTAAGGTGATGCGCAAGCCAAACTTGAGACCTGTCCAAGAGGGATGCGGATTGTGTGGAGTCGACCATGGTCCCGGAGAATGCATGATGACACATAGTTCTCAAAATCTTCGGGACTACCGGGAAACATTGATTCTTCATACTGACGATGAACCTTGGTTACTTCGGGTGAGCGTTTCCGATTGATAGAAATTATTTGAATGATGGATTAATGGGAAAACAGAGTGCTGCTATCAGAGCTATTGATGAAGAGCTATTTACCCGAGGGCATCTTTCGTTGATTGCCGGGCAGCCGTTGCATCCCATGAAGCCTCAAAGCAAACATTTGCTCCCCAAAACTAGGGTCCCTACACAACCCATGCGACGACAACCAATGGGTCATCCACGTTCACACCAAGCTCTGTATCGGTTCGCACAGACATATTCACAGGCACAGAACGTGCCCTCTTCATCGACATTACCTGAACGCGCCCTAGCCCCTACGAGCTTGTTGTCAACACAATACTCATCACCTATAGTCAAATCTGCTCAAAAGGAAACGGCACAAGCAAATGGCAATAATCGATGCCCTGTTTGTCAACGTTCTCCGGTTCATCTAGCGAAGGATTGCCCTGCGATAAAGGCGGATTCAAAAGGGTATGTGAGGTATTGACCACGTGTGTTGTGGCGTCATTTACCCAACCTTGCAGCAAATCGGTGGTGATGGAAAGCTGCTCAGAGGTGCGAGATGAAGTGGAAACTGATAGAAATTCTAGATTTTAGGCACTGTATTTCTTCATCAATCTATCAACTCTTAGTGTTATATGTTATACTTAGCTAGTCATGCTGAGATCTCGGAATGACGGAATGGCTTGGAGAATCATTGAGCTTAAATGACAATGACGAATTTGGTAAATTTATTTTTCCCATTTAGGGTTAAACAGAAGCATGTGTCACGGGACGGCAGGATCCGAAGCGTGGGAGTGAAAATGTAATAGGGCGCCCACAAGTTGCCTTCACTCTATTACCAACTTTCGTTCCTCTCATGCAACATGCATACTCTACACCGGCGGGGTCATTCTCCTCCACGAGTCTGAAACGGACTCGATCTGGAGAATATCCCCGTGCAGCCAACAGTGGATTGGAACTGCCTTGTCTTCCGGAGATAAATAGCGAACTTGTGCTGGAGGTGTATACTCACGAATCGCTGCGGCCACCTAATGCCACGGCAGAAGATATATTTGCAGATAATAGACGACTGGAAAAGCTTGGAGAAAAGGTTTTAGATACGGCGGTGGTTTGTGCCTTGTTCGGAAGACGACCGTTGTTATCTGGAGAAGTAATCGAGGTATTGATTGTTCTCTGGCAGGAATACGGGAGGGGGTTACTCACAGTCGGTTAGGATCAATCACGGAAAATAATGGATACCGATGTAATACGAGGATGGGTGAAATCTTACCAGATGGCTTCGAGGATTATATGTCTTACTGAGTATAAAGCCAAACGTGAAGAGCCTGAAGTATGTTTGTTGATGGAGTTTTGAAGTCTATAGCTGACACAAGGACAGGAGTGCCGAAGAGTGTTTTGTGCATACGTCGGGGCTGTGTTTAGCCAGTCAGGACAGGAGGTGGTGGGGAAGTGGATTGAGTTGCTTGTGCAGTATCACGAGCAGCAGCAAAACACTTCTCCTACACCGACAGCGGCAATATCATCGATGTTAGGGGGGATGGAGTTGGATGTGCCAGCTACGAAGAAAATCAAGCACGGGGTAAATGACCCGTCCTTGAGTTCCTTTGGGGGGACATCTCCGGCGCCGTCCACTGTGTCTACATCAAGATCGACATCGTCTACTGCAACAACGACCTCTTCGTCTACTGCCGCTACCACTGCCCATACGTATTCACCAACAGCTCCGTATTTGAATGCGCCACATCAATACCCCCCTGTGTATCCCACTCGTCAGATGCCGCCACATATGCATAACAAGACATCGCCGTATCATCACGTGAGCGGAGGAAGGGGATCGACAGCAGGAATGCCTGGACCGACGCCTATGCCGTTGAGTGCATTGTATCAGTCACTTGCGAAGCTTTCGCAGTCGCCTGCATTGAAAGCGATAACTGCGAATCAGTCGCAGAAAATCTTGTCCCCTATGACGTCTATGCCGAATCCTTTAGCGCCTGCGACACCGAATGCGCCGTTTCTGCCCATGTTTAATACGACGGCGGTGCAGCGGGGAGTCAAGATTGAATACGTTGCCGAGTTTGAGGGCCCTGCGCATGCCGGGCAATGGCTGGTGGAATGTCTTGGTGAGTGAACGCCACGAGGTCGGGTGCAGAAGCTGATGTGATATGTGATTGGCGTAGTCAATGGCATTCCCAAGGGCAAGGGCAGGGGGAACAGCAAACAGGTTGCGAAGGAGGGTGCAGCGCGGGAAGCGTACTACTCGATGGGGTGGACTTAGAGATAGATTATTGTTTGTGTGTAGAGATGTGATTTGTCAGCGGGTTGATGAGCCAATGGACCATAATTGCGGTTGTTTCTACCCATGGCTGCTGGGTCGACTGCTCCAGGCGCGAGCGTGGACATCCAGCCGCGCCACGAGCTCATCGACCTGACCGGCGACGAAACCTCAAATCCCAACAGTTTCTGCCGTGCTTATCCCCCCATCGACCACTATCCACACCGAGTCATCGATCTCACAAACTCGCCCTCTCCCCCTCCCCCTCTCCCCGTTCTCTCCCTCGGTCTCCGCCCCGTCAAGCCAGATGATCCCCCCAAGACCCCCGTCTGCATTGGCCAGCTCCAGGTCAATGGCCTTATTCTCTATCCTGTCCAGTATCTATTGCCCCGCAACCCCTCGCTTGAATATGAGTGGGCTGCCGTCAGGCTCCATTACGAGCATCATCCTAACAGAGTAAGTACTAGTTCAGAAACGATCCATATACGAGCACCTGCAGAACGCACCCCGACTGGCAATGTCATCCTGGGAGAGACGTTTGGCGTCGTCGAGCAGAGGGTTGCGACCCATCTCGGGGTTATGCTGAGTAAAGGTCTGATTCGCCTCGAGGCTAAGATTCGAAGAGGAAATCCCAGCGTGCGTGCTTTTTTTGGTGTTGCTGTGCACGCCTGCTCTGCTCATGTTGATCCTCCAGCTGCCTGTCATCCAGATGCATCTCCTCATATACACACCAAAGGGGAACATCGCAGTTGTCGGCAACTATCTACACCAGTGCAATTTGCTGTTGGATCACCCGACGCCACCTTTCGATCACGATTGCCGCCTTAGCTCATATCCATATTACAATCCCCATAATCCGCCACCTGGAGGCCATTCCAGGCACATGATGCTTCAGAACAGATATTACACATCAGGCCTCACAATCGGAAAGACTCAGGATATTCAAAGAACCCAGGTTGATGAGCTGTTCAGAATTCTCAAAGACGGCGTTGAACTGCCGGAAACAGAGCCAGGCAAGTCACTGATGAGTGCCATTGGAACCATCATTGTTCACCAAGCCCTTCCAGGCCCTGATGTAGCTACGAAGCTGTATCCGCACCAGAAAAAGGCTTTGACATTCCTTCTCGATCGCGAGCACGAGAAGCCTCTGCAAGACGGCCAGTTCTCCTCCTTATGGCACAGTACCGTTGATCAGATGACTGGACGAAGGCGATGGATCAACGTTGTCACAGAAGAAGAGTCCCACGAACGCCCTGAAGAAGCAAAAGGTGCTATTTTGGCAGATGATGTATGTCAGATATTCTGCTTCGCGTTCCTCACCGTTATAATAACTTTATTCACTAATTGTGATTTCCTGATTGAACAGATGGGTCTGGGCAAGACTATCACTTGTGTGTCCCTGATCGCTGCAACACTGCAGACCGCAAGGTATTTTGCAGCACAACCACTGAAATCGCCGCAGCAAATGTCCAAGAAAACTCGATATCCCGATGCTTCTCATTTCGCTGGTTCTGTGTTCGGCATGCCTGATCCTCCTACGTCGTCGAAGGATGATCAAGTCAAGAAAGCCAATAGAGAGCAGGAAAAAGCAGAAATAGAATATGTCCGAGCGTGTCGTATCAAGGCACGAAGCCGTGCCACACTCATCATTTGCCCACTATCCACTGTTGCCAACTGGGAGGAACAGTTTCGAGAACATTGGCGTGGCGAGGTGACGGTTGTTGGTGGCAATGGGATTGCAGCCACTACAGCTGCAGCTGCAGCAGGCTCTTCAACAAATATGACTAACATGCCTGATTCTATGTCGGTCGAACTGTCTACAGCATCTCAAGCTTCGACATCAACATCAATCTCAACTGCACATGCGCCCGCCAAGTCTGAGAAATCACGGGTGAGAGGCTGCACACCATTGAGAGTGTATGTTTACCATGGCAATGCACGGAGACCCAATACTGAGTTCCTAGCGGATTTTGATGCGGTCATCACGACATATGCGACTTTGGCCTCTGAATTCTCGAAGCAGAATAGGACTGCACGGAGTCAGGGTGAAGATGGTGACGGTGGCAGTAGCGATGGTGGGATTGACCGCGGAAAGTTGGGAGGGGATACAGATGTGGAGACTGTTGAACTTCAGACGAGTGGAATGTCACTTGAATCGACGAAACCTGCGACGAAGAAAACTGGAGGGACAAAGAGGAAGAAGCCGATGATGGCTGTTTCGAATACAGAAGTCCCGAGTCCATTGCAGAGTATTCATTGGTTCAGAGTCGTGCTAGATGAAGCACAGTATGCCCTTCTCTCTCTCTAGTCTGTCGTGGTCAAATTGCTTATACTTGCCTTTCAAGTTCGATTAAAGAAATCCAAACAGTTGGCTGTCGAGCATCCTGCGATCTCATTGCCGACCGGCGACTTTGCCTTACTGGCACCCCTGTTCAAAACAAATTGGATGACATGTTCGCGCTCATCAAGTTCCTTCGCCTCGCGCCCATGGATGACAAGAATGTATGGACAAAATATATCTCTGCTCCAGCCAAATACGGTCAGCGTGAGGGCATCGTCCGTCTTCGCACTATCATGAACACCATCACTCTCCGCCGTACTAAAGAGACTCGGTCTCCAGATGGCAAGCGTATCCTCGCTCTCCCATCCCGCGAAGATAAACTCGTGCGACTTGAAATGAGCCCAGCCGAAATGCAAGTTTACAACCAATACTTCACTGAGTCTAAAGCCGAGTTTACGGATTTGTCGAGGAAGAATCAGGTTATGAAGAATTATGTTGGGATTTTGCAAAAGCTGTTGAGATTGAGGCAGATTTGTGATCATCAAGATTTGATTCAAGCTAATAAAATGAACTCTGATGGGATTTTGGGGATGTCGTATGAAGATGTGGTTGAAAAAATTGCAAAGGAGGGGATTAATAGGGAAAGGGCGAGCGCAATTTTTGCGATTTTAAGAGAGGCAATGACGACGCAGTGTACGGAGTGCGGTGGAGAGCTGTCTGCTATAGCGGAAGGTCCTGGCACTCAAGGTGCTGATGGTATTATGGATCCTTCGTCGTCGATGTCTTCAGCGATGGATCGTCCACCTCCGAACAAACGAGGAAGAAAATCAAAAGGTCAGACATCTCGTGCGCCTACTCGGGCTAGTAGCCCTTCTTCAAATGCTATCTCATCAAATGGACCTCGACCGATCTTGACAAGATGTCAACACTTGTTCTGTATAGAATGCTTCCGAGGTTCGATATATCCTGGATGGCCAGATGTTCATCCTGGGCCGCCAAGACCATGTCCTGCTTGTCAATTTGAACTTGGACCAACGGATGTGGTGGAGATTAAACCTGATATGATTGTTGATGTCAGTACTGTCGGTGTGGATGGAAGGGATGGGAAGAAGACAAAGAAAGAGACGAAAGAGGATAGGATGAAAAAGTTGGAGAAGAGGGTGCAGGAGATTGAATTGACATTTATCCAGGGGCATCAGCGACAGCAGCAAGAACTTCGAGCTCAGACACAACAGTTCCAGAGACAAGCATATGTAGACTCGTATTCTACCCCTGAATTGAGTTGGCCACAGACCTTGAAACAGGAGACGGATCTTCGGCAGCCCGGTGGAACGAATTACAAACAGGAGATGGACGCTAAGCCAGATGGGTTTGAGCAGAATGTTATGGATGTTAAGCTTACGGATGTTAAGCCTATCAAACCTGGGCAACTTATACCGGGAAATTCCAAGCGTGAAGAAATTGGAGGATTACAACGTGAAATGGATTTCATGTCTGGATTTGAACAGTTCAAGCAACAAAGCGATTGTGAACCTCTACCCTTTCCTTCGCAATCGCCTCCGCGTTCCGATGGTGATGCCATTCCTATTGCTGCTTTTGTTGATGGTGATGGTAGTGGATTCTGTCCTGAGCCTTTCAAAGAGGAAATGAAATTGGACATGAATGTTCTTTCCGATCTCTCTCTCTTCAGCAATGCCAATCTTCTCCTACCCCCACCACCACATCCTCATCCTCATCCTCAACCCTTGCTCAATGTCGACCCCCATGAACAAGCGATATTACATGTCCAACGCGAGATCTGCGAAAAGTCGACGAAAATTAAAGCGCTAATGCAACGACTTATGCCATTATCGATGGAGAATCCACATTCGGAGAACTACAACCCTGCAGGGTTAGATCTACAGATTGTGGATAGGAATGGGAACGGGGCTGAGGATAATGTCATTAAGACGGTCGTGTTGTGAGTTTTCAATCCCCCCCTTGCAGCTTTTTTTTGGTCCACGTCCACCCTTCTGCCCTTTTCGGTCCTTCCATCCGTGTTCATGTTCTGCTTTCTTCTTCCGTCTGTCTATCTTGTCTGATCATGTCGTACTGACTCAAGCATGTGTCTTTCATTTAGCTCCCAGTGGACAAGTATGCTTGACAAGTTGAGTGGTGCTATCTACCCTTTTATTACTCCCGTCCCAAACCGATATGTCAACGTGTGGCGCTGAAACAAAGTATAGGATCGAAGACGCCTTACTTATACATAAAATCCGGTATGATCGCCTGGATGGAACCATGAAACGTGAAGAACGCTCCAAAGCGCTTGATGCGCTCAAATACGACCCTAGTTGCGAAGTGTTGCTTGTGAGTCTCAAGGCCGGGGGTGTCGGGTTGAACTTGACAGCGGCGCAGAGAGTCATTTTGATGGATCCTTGTTGGTGTGTACATCTGTTTTTTTTTCTTTTTCTTTTTCTTTTGACATGGGTTTTGAGGAATCCGGCTATTGAAAATCAAGCTGTGGATCGAATTGTGAGTTTTTTTTTCTGAGTGAAGAAAGAGGATGAAGGATTTTGTTGAATAATTCGTAATGCATTCCAGCATCGGTTGGGTCAAACGAAACCAGTTCTCTCGACAAAATTCATCATCTCACAGTCTATTGAAGAAAGTATGCTCAAGATTCAAGCTCGAAAGAATAGACTTGCAGATCTCACACTCGGTACTCGAACTAAGGCTGAAATTATGGAACAGCGTATGGAGGAACTCAAAGAGCTTTTCAAATGATATACGCACAAACTCGTTTCCTCCTCCTCCTCCTCCTCCTCCTCCTCCTCCCTTCCTCCTCTTCTCTTTCCACACACGTGAACGCTCCTTGCTATAATGGTTTTTCTCCCATTGATATCATTATGTCTATCCTCTCTTTGTTCTTGCTTGTTTACATGCAGCTTTAATATTTATTTTTTATATCGTTCTTATCCCCGACTCTCTAATACCGTCCTTTAACGTAGAGTATTTGTCCACTTGGGCCATCAGGTTGTGTGTGCATATGGCACGATGTACGTGTGTAATGGATGTATGATAATTAGAATGCAAAATGGGCTCCATTCTTTCGGGAACCAAACAAGTAAACTGCAATACGAAAGTCATCGTCATCAGCCATGTGGCTTTGGGAAGAATTCACGAGGCTTACCCAGGACTTGACTGACAAATAGTCCAACGGTGACACCGGACGCTAACGATATCATCCGGAGAGCGAGAGAAAATCCAACAGAGTATTGTTCTGATGAGTTGCGATAATTTTGGTTCAACCCTCCACCCTGAGCTATACCCGACTTGATAGCCAGATTTAAATTCTCTGCCACGACGGAGTAATGGAAAAGAAGACTACTCACAGGAACCAAGAATAAAACACCAGTGACCATTGAAGTAAATGCCGTTCCTCGAATCACACGGGAATAGACGTTACCCAAGAGGCCAATAACAAAAGCCCCGGCTGCTGACACGATGTCTGTGCGTCCAGGGAGCAAAATACTAGTGGCTTTATTTGCAGCATACGCAGAACAAGAGAAGACGACCATGACCGGTAGTTGTATACTTCGCCAGGATTGGAGATTGGAAAGAGAAGAACAAGTGGAATAGAGTGGGACTAGGACGAAGACGGTATACCAAGGGAATGGCTGTCGCCACCACGACCAAGAGTTATCCCTCAGGCAGCCTTGACCATGATTAGAAATGCCATCGACTTAAATAGATTAAGGCGATAGCGTACCTTTGATAACTTGCAATGTGCTATCCCCTGTATGATTTCTATGAAGGACCGCTCCGATTACACCGTTCACCATATTGGGATGGAAAGTCGAATTAGAGAAGACGAACTGGCCATGTGTGTATGTGAGATTAGTGACTAGTGAATCGTGGTAGTATTGCCTGCGAGCGTGACGGTCGAGAACCAAATAAAAGTCAGAACCGATTGTCAAACCAAAACCCTAGGTGTTGCAGTACTGTGTAAGAATGGTCGATGCCGGTCCCAAGGCACTTCACATACCAGAAATAACGTGTATATGATAGCATACACTATACGCACGGAGCCACAAAATATATTCTTGGACATGAGTTCAAGAGAACTGATCACTATCGGATTTCAGATAGATCCAGAGACAGATTCTTCAAGCTTACAGACGGTGAATCCCGGAAGAATAAGAACCACACCAGCAGAAGATATCGCGCTGTAGCAGAAAACGTGACCAGGGATGCTGCTGAGTCCCCTAGCCACGAACGCCACAAAGATCGACACCGAGATTCTAGGGAGGGGTATTGACAGGGTGCCGCGAAAACAGGAAGCTGACTTACTCATAGACATTGGCATACATAGAACTTTTGTTCGCTGCACTTAACCCGAGATATTGCAGTATCGAGGCGCACATACCACTGATGAACATATCGACCGCGGAGCCTCCGAAAGCCAATACACAAATGATCGACGAACAAATCAGCGCCAGGAAGCACCTAAACTTCAAGGGATAGATTGGTGGCGCTCTCAGAATTTTCCTCAGACTCTCAATGCCTTCACCTGAACTCATCCTATCGTGGAGAACATCGCGATAGATTAAGTGTACGTGATGTAAACTTGTCAGGGCGAGGCGACCTTTGGAACGAACAAAATACGTTCTTGCTGCTTCTTCTGGCTCGGTGCCATGCATCGTGACGATTACGATGTTGGGTAAATAGACAATCTCTAAATCAGGATCAGATGATTTTGACTCTCTGCTCTTCAGAGAGATAGTATAGACAGACCTGCCCTGGTATCAAGTATGGCGTCCGCAGCTATGAGCTGAGACTCAATCCTATGAGGCGGGGCTCCAAAATACAAAAGTGCTTTGGCGAGCTTTAAGAGAAAGTTACGACGGACTGTCAGATCTACGAAGAAATCAGAAAAGGAAGCAAAGCTTGTCAAGAAATTACCTTCCAGGTTTTTCGACACTCGAGAAGGCTCCCGGCGAAGAAATGCAAATGGAGAGAATCGTTTCTGTTGATTGGGCTGAGTAAATTTTGAGGATTTATCTTGAGGTTCGATGCCATGAAGCTTAGCAAATGCATTATGCCAATGGATTTGCCGCTTTGCATCGATCTCGTCTTCATTGAACCACGGGTCTGATGATGTATCTTTAGGTACATGTGGCTGACTCTGTATGCCCTCCGGTCGCCCAATTTGTCCACTAGTGTGTTTAAGTTCATCAGTAGGAACATATGTACCACCCTGAGGCGGAGCACCATGAACGCCTGATTCTTCGCCTGCACTCCGTAAATCACAGACTGTCGTTCCACCAAGTCTGTGCTTTCTATCAGTATTGGCGTCTTGACCAGCCGAACTCCAATCTGATCTGATGCTGTTTGAATGGCTTGGTTTATTCTTGCTTCTGCTTGTCTGGCACATCACCGAGTTTCGCCCAGGAAAACTGTCCCAGCCACAGGAAATGCTGCTTGTCAGGTAATGTCGTTGTCCTTCACGCCAGAGCCGCTCATAACGTCCTTCATATCTGTCATCGCCGTCATTGGGATGATCTTCGCCGTCAATAGATTTTGACCCTGATATTCTTGTTCGTAATTTCAGGCCAGATCCAGAGGTAGATGCCTGTACATCAGGTCTAGTGCGCCGAACATCAGACAAGATTCGACTACTTCGACTTCCATTTCCTTGCCCTTGCTCTTCCAAGTTGAAATTCTCTGCACTGCACGGACGTTGGTCAAACGCGATATTATGATCCTGAGCTGCTGAGGAACCAGCCTTCCATCGAAGAGTTTCACCCTGGTCATTCACCATCCCTGCAAAGGCTGTGGTTTTGCGGCACCGTTCAGCGGTTTTCCCAATTTCAGGAAGCGCAAAGCAACGTCCAAATCTTTCTCAACCCAGTAAGCAAAGCAAAATGTGTGCCAAGAGGTCGTGCAGAAGTCTAACAGTGCCGAAAAGGCTTCAAGTACCGCTAAGGCCGGAAAGTTTTTCTGAACCGATCTAAAGACAGCCGTGGATGTGCTAGTGGTCCTAAATTGACTTTCTGCGCTCCGTTAAAGTAATGATATGGAGATCAAAGTTTCGTTCGTCGAATACAGTGAAAGACACAAAGCAGAGAAGGAGAAGGTACAAGTGGAGGGTGATTAAATAGGGGAAGTGAGAGCGGGGCCTGGACGACATTGTGAAATTGGCAAATAGTAAACAATGCAAATACAAGGTGATCACGTCATCACAAGGTCAAAACACGTGCCAACTAGTATGTCAATAAAGTTATATAGGCAGGATAAGATATAGGGTACAATAATTCATGAGTGTTAGCCCCGCGCCTCCTAAGATCAGTGGCTATGCTTAACAAAGTAGGCTCAGGTACTTATCTGTCATTGATATCCCCGGATAGACGCTATCCCTGTGGGATGTTGAATATGACGGAAGGGCACCCGAACCACATATATACAAGCTATTTTTAAGTAGTGCACCGATTTCGTCTCAAGTCGCCATATTCATGGAATGAATGCATGTTAAGCTCTACACTCAAATGTCCGTACGTGTACTGCATCACGGAAAAAGAATCGACAAAGAATTCAAGAATGGGTAATCCACCTGTTCGAATTAACTGGCAATGGTGGCTATGCGATAAAGTCGGAACCCGATCAAATAGCACACAGAGTATCGCAAGAAGCTCGTAATATTTTAGAGAACATGAGGGCATATGGACATCTGAGACAGATTTTGCTACTGATATACACAAGAATGCCCAAAACACGAATACGTCCAAACAAGAAAGCTGCGGAAAACGGTGGGTTTTGCGAAGGACTGGTAAGATATCAGATGTCGGTATAGAGGGGAAGGCAGCTCAGGTGATATGCCAGATGCAGTGGTACGAAGTTCCAGAAAACGAATACGATGCTAAGAAAGCCAGGAGAAAACAAGAGGAATTGACAAGTGGACCACTTGTCGCTGAATCAGGATCCTTAAAGGATGCACAGAAGCAAGGTGAGTATTGAGCATAAGGGAAAAGAAAGGTATCACCCGATCAATTACCAGATCTGGGGGGCAGGAGGAAGGTAATCGGCCGGGAGTAAGAATGCATCCATTCCATTTTGAAGGAATGTGTTCCCCCCAAGTGTCTGGTCGGAAATCCAGACAGGCAATTGCTCATTAGCGGTCAATCTGTAATCGTGGACGATATGTTCGGCGTCGGTAGGTCCGCCATTGTGCTGCAAGCAGTGATGATGCATAGGCGCAGATACAGAGTAGGGCTGGAGTTGTTGATTTGTGTGGGAGAGATGACCGTGAGACTGTTGAGGATGAACACGTTGCTGGTTTTGCTGGGACATGCTGTGATTATAACCCGGGGAATCACTGCCAGGGTACTGAGGTGGGGGACCAAATTGACCCTGTAGTTGTTCAGAGTTCCTGTGCTGAGAAACACCCATGGCATTGAGGGACAGCCCACCAGGATGGTCAAGCGTCATAGAAGATCTTTGGTTCTCCCTGGATGTCGTTGCGGGTGATCGTGAGCTAGATTGATGCCTACGCTTTTTCGCCCTCCTGAGCATTACCTGCAATGTCAATGCATAGCGCTGACCAGGAACTAGAGACGACAGTTGATCAGAACGTGCGCTCAACCCATATATCCTGCTCACTGTCTGCCATCAGGTTGGCCAGGTTCTCAACTTGCTTTCGGACTTGAATAGTATTACAATCGTTCGGGCTTAGGGAGTTACCGTGTCAGCTGATCTTAATTAAGAAGATTCGGTACTTACAAGAGTCTCGCAAGCCTCAAGAGGAAGGATCCCATAAACGTGGCTGTGGCATGTGTGTAGTGTACAGCTATCACCTAGTAAGTATTCCACGCACTGAATCAGTGCAACAAAGGTACCTACCATACTTCATGTTTTCTCGATATGAGCCGAAGTTGAGAGTAATATCTAAGCCTCGTTGAGCAATCGCTATTGACTTGATTGCAAGTTCCCTTTGCTTGAGCGACATCTGATCGACATCCTCAGGTCCATTGATTCCTCGCAGGGCTGTAGCATTATGAAAGAGCTCTGCGTGCACACACTGAAGTTGGAGACTTTGACGATAGAAGGCTAAGGATATTTATCAGCAGGGGTTGGATATGGCTGAGTGTCACGTACTAGCATCGGCATATTTTTGTGAGAATGCATGGTCCCAGGTGGAGTACCAGCTTTGGAAGTTGAGATCGGCGTCCCGCAACATGACACAATGCTGATCAAGTACAGGTCCTTCAGTGGGAAGGGCATTCTGAACCTCCTCTCGAATCATCATCAGTTCGACTGTTGAGACGAGACGCATATCATCCTGAATGGCTAAAGGGTGGCGCAGAAGGTAACGGCAATCTTTGATGCTCTCGTCATCTTTCAACATGGCGGGACGCCCAGTACCATATGATAACCTGTTACACAGTCAGAAATACGATTAGATGAGTGAACCCATCGGCGGCTTACTGGTGTTCAAAAAGGTAAAGACAGAACCAGGTCCTAGATGCGATGACTAAATCGCGGTCTTCATCAGGGTCTACTTTTCCATTGAGCATACGGCGATACAGTCTTGGCCACGCTTTGTGCATCGCTTCGAGAGGGGATGAGTTTACCTAACAATTCAATAAAAAGAATGAGGCGGCATACAGTATTCCATTGCCATTCGGACAGCATGCCCACCACTCAACCAACCATTGTCTGACCAACCGGAAACAAGAACTGAAATAATGTTCTTATTCACGGACAGTCCCGAAGCAAGAGGTAACATACTCATTGATTGAACAACTTCGCATCGCATGACAGGAGCAAACAACGTTGCACAAGATATAGATTGCACCTCCTCCAAACATCGCAGATATGTCTCACTCGGGGGACCTAGATGGAGTGCCTGTTGTCAGACAAAAGTGTTGTAAAGACAGATACACCTACCTCCTCCATCGCGAACATGCGCTGCAACCATACAAATGCAGTTGACAGCGAAAGGCGAACGTTCATGCAACGCATCATATGTGTCAGTGTCTTTGTCAAACACTGGCCTTGATAGGAATGAACAAAGGGCTGGGTTTCAAATGACAATTGGCTCACAAAAACGTGGAGCATCCGCGGTAGAAGCTTGGGGAGCATGGGTAAGCTAATGTAATAAATGTATTACAAAATCTCCCCACATGTCAAAGAGGTTCCGGGCCTCAGTTTCAGTAATGACACCTTTGGTAACGACTAGTGATAGCCGCCAATTAGAAGATTGTCATCGATAGGGAAGAAGGGAGCAAACCATCCGTAAACTTGAGGACCTTGTGTCGAATTTTCCTCCGCTTGTAGGGTCTTAGCTGTCCTTCCGGTGAAGGAGTTCTAGTTCGGCTGCGTGGCTCACTACTATCCCCATTATTCTCCTAAAACATATCGTAGTCAGAACCACGCGACATATGCAATGGAAGGTTTGCCTAAGCAAAGAAGTAGCACTAAAGATACGACAAGCTCACCTTCGCGGCGCGCTCAGTTGCGACATCAGCGAGTCCTCTAAGCACTTCCCAGGGAGCGACAAGACCAGATGCAGGGAGCCCCCCATTCTCATCATCGTCAATATCAGAAGAATATGCATTGGAAATATTGGATGATGCGGGTCGTTTAGTGCCAATGACTGATTGATTGGATGAATATCGAGCAGGGGGTGCGTTATTGGACTGAGAAGCTCCTGAACCTACGGCCTGAATGCTTGCGAAGGGTGGGAGCATCTGCCCTTGGTTGTGTTGATAGGACTGAACATTATTCGATGAAAAGTTGCCATATGATGGGGAAAGTTGGGGAGGCTGGAGATCGCCCTTCGAACCTGGCTGAGTCGGAGCTGTAGAGGGTTGACTTTGATAGCCGGGAAGGGAAGAACGTGGCTGTCGTGAGTGAAGTTGATGAGTTTAACCCGTTTACAAGTAGAATGGGACATGCTGCAAAGGCTACTTTTCAAATGACTCACGTTGGGGTGACTAGTAGTAGGCGTAGAGGCAGCCGGGGAATTCATACTCGGAGACTGCTGGAAGGACGGAGGCGGGTTGGTGGATGGTGGGCAGCCACTGAAAGAAGCAGTTCGTAGATGCGCAACGAGTTCTGTAAGGGTGTTCTCAATCCTGATTTGGGTGTTCTTGATCTCGGCAACGTGGGCTTCGAGACTCTTGATGCGTCTGGGAGGGAATGAAGGTCAGTCATATGGAGCAATCAAAGAACGGATCAACGCACTCAAGACCGGCCTCTCCTGTTAGAGTAGCCTCTCTGGAGGGCTTTTCAAAAAGACACTCGAGCCCAGTGTTTCGACACCGACGACATGGAGGATTGTCGGCGCCCTCACAGCGCATTTTTTGCTTTCTGCACGCATTCTGCAACAGCACAATCAGGGAGGACACAGTCAAGCCATGGATTCAAACGTACACAAGCACCTGAATGACATATAAAACAAAGTGAGAAGCCAGATGAATGTTAGAGATGATGGCCTTACGAGGAACGCGATTCAAGGTTTTGACAACGGGCTTGACTTCCTGTTTCTGGGCCCTATCATCATCTTCCTGCTTCTTCACTGGGAGCTGCTGCGAGCTTCCTTGAGCTGAATCCATCCAGCAGCAGATGGAGGAGAGAGGGAAAGATGGGATTGAACGGACAAACCGAGGAGCTTAATCAGGAGATCTCCCATACAACAAACAAGTACAAGTACAACCCCCCCATTCCCAGTCAGGCAACACCCGGAGGCAATCTAGCAGGCAGCTGCGCCGGCCTTTTCAGCGAGTTCACGGACAATATCTATCTTGTTGTTTGCTCCAGATGGACGCGCAGGCAATCTGTATTGCCTGACAGGAATTGGAAGGCGCTTAAAATCAGTCGTCGTCAGGGGAGGTCACACCTTCTCGTCTCCGTCTCATCACACTTTCCAACCACTCCTGCCTCAGAAATGTTGATGTCCCTTTGCTCTCATATCCTGTGGTATGTTTCGCTTCATCAGTTTGTACAAGTTACCTGACTATTCGCAGCGCCTGGTTTGCGTTTCTCCTTCCGAGCTATGCTACTTTCAAGGCCCTCTCTCACCGTCCGCTTAGCGAGCATGAGCTCCAGCGGTGGGCTATGTACTGGTCCGTTGTCGGCCCATTTGTTGCTTTCGAGTACACTGCAGAGTGGCTCATCAGCTGGTATGTGTTTTTTCTCTCTCTCTACCAGTCTCTACCTTAATTATACCATATCCGCCGTGCACTTGTTTGGTACTTTAGGCTTCCATTTTATTGGGAAGCTAAAACAATCTTCTTTCTCTATCTCTCCCTTCCACAAACTCAGGTAAGTCCGAGGCTCTTCCTCATATGGCTCGTGTGATCACGATCTAACAATGTGTTTCTGTCTATCAGGGTTCAACATACATCTACACCGCCTACCTTGAGCCCCTCTTCACCCAGAACGAAGCAGATTTGGACAAGGGTATCGTCCAAGCTCAGACAAACATACTCACGTTTATCCAAACTCGGCTTATTGCCCTCTGGGAATCTATCCTCAATGCAGCCAACAAACGTCAAGCTACCCCTACCACCCGTTCAATTGATAGCAACATATCTCCCACTAGCGGCGCTTCAGCTTTACAAAACGTTTTCAGCTTATATTCAAGTTACGGGTCTTCCGTTATGAATGCTGTTGGCATTACTGGGCTGGCGGTTAGTTCCATCCAAGACACCTCTGATACGGCGATGCAACGTGGCAGCACCCAGACTTCTAGCGTTGAGGACGTACATAACATCGTCGATTCCTCTGCCTCCAAACACTCCTCTGAGAACCCTAATGCCTCCTTCCCAGAGCCTTATCATTTCTAAACTGAAGGTTTTCGGGGCGGTGATTAAAATTAGGTCTTTCAACGTGTCATACACGTGTTTCACTTCTCCCTTATTATTTATATCAACTAGATGTGCCGCGACGTAGCCTTTCCTGCCTTCTATAATTACTACACTATGCTTTTTGCCTCCCACTCTACCAGAGTAGAAGAAGAAAAAATTGCAAAATCATCCTTGGAGAGGGAACGTTGAAGTTTTCAAAGGCCCTAAACCTAACTCTACCTAACTCTATGCCCCTGTTCTGTGCCTCTTGAATGCATTCTCCACATCACCGACTCCGAACTCTAGACCAATAGCTTCACCGTAACACTGACTCACTCTCTCCTTCCAGCTTTCAGTCATCTTCACTAAATTATCTTCACAAGTTTTCCAGACGCCCAACAGTACTGTTCTTCCAACACTTTCTTCTGTCGCAGCGATTCTATCTTTCTCCTGACTCGTCATACTACCTGTACTTGCGGCAGAGGCGGTTGCGGCAGAGGCAGCAGCTGCCGAGTCGAGGAAGTGTTTTTGCACAATCTTGTACAGCCCGTCGATGTGTTTCCTGAGATCCTTAATCGTGTACTCCCGAGTAATTTTCCGCAAGGCACTTTTACTATATGTCGGATTTGCGGCTATGTCATTGGGAGAGGCAAGTGTTCGGAGAAGCCTTTCGAGACCTTCGAAATAATCCTGTTGTACCCAGCGTTTCAGACCGCCAGGTGGAACTGGATGGGCAGAGTTAGTTTCAAGACTCACAATGATTTTTCCAAATGGGCGTCTGAATAATAGTTTGACATATGCGCCAAGATTTTCATCGTACATCACTCTAGCTTTCTTGGTGAAGCCACCTACGGAACCGACCTCCATTCTAGCTGTCTCAGAAACAAAGTAGTGCATATTCTCTGTGGAACGAATATCAGATTCTGACGGACGTAGAACGAGAAACACTACCAATTATGACAACATGATAGTTTAGCTGTCCTTTGTCTTCTTCATCCCCATCCATTTTCGCTATGGTCTTCAGCGTTTCAAACATGGTGCTCACAAGTCTTTCATATGCCGTGTCAACACACTCTCGCACTTCTAAACCCGAACCACCAGCATCTACTGTGTTCAACTGTTGTTCGACACGATAGACATACTGAGGGAAGTGTCTTATAAATGGCACAAGACCTTTCCGTTTTTTTGACGCAGATTTTGTCTGCTCGATGGACTTGAGTTGATCGTTCTGTAATTTGTATTGAGTAAAAAAGAGATTGAGTAAAACGAAATAGATAGATGGTGTACAATATGCCGATCAAAGACACCTTTCAGACGTGTATGCTGTTTGTTCAGGAAACCGTTCAGGAACTGGTTCATGTTCTCATCCGCCTCCGACATAAACCTCTCCAGCGTTACGAGCACACCAATAGCTTCACTGGAACCCCGATTTTTATAAGTTTCCTTGTAGAAAAATCCAGGCAGCTCACATAGGATCCCTTTCCAGAGCTTTCTCAAGCCACGTCTTCATCTCTGTTGGCAGAAATCCAAAAATTAGGTCCATAGCACCCCTCATGAGCTTGAGTGTCGCTTGACTGAGATTATTATATCTCGCAGCCTGCCTCCGGAAATAATGATCCAAGCCCATATAATCTGCAAATGTCGGAGCAGTATCACGGTTTAGCGAGTCAATCTGCAAAAAGTCCACCATAAAGATATTTTCTTGACGTATCAGCGGAATAATTTGGTCTAGAATTAGAGCGAAGACTTCAGATACTCGCATGTCTCCTTCATTAGACGAGGAGCCCGGGACGCCTGGGACGGACTTGTCTTTGTCTTTGTTGCGCGATTCCATCGGCGACCGGATCAAGGTCCCTGCACGACGTATGCCAGAGGGCGTTTTTGGAGCCGGAGTGGTTGGTGTGGAACTAAACACTGCATGCCACAGTTACAACAGAGGTCTAGTGACACAAAGGTGGATATACCATGCTCTCCTTCATCTTCTGACGACCTCTTGACATAACCAAGATAGATACTCATCAGTGCCTTGATTTGTGTGCCATGTAGCTCACTAGCAGCCGAAAAGTAGGCCTAAGATAGGACAAGGGCCGAAACACATCAATATGCAAGGAACACGAACAAGAAATAAGTTAGCACTCACGGCACACAATCGCCCATAATTCGCTTCGTCCATCTCCTTCAGGTATAACATCAGTCCACAGTATCTGCCTAAGTATTCTTCAATAGCTTGATGCTGAATGATGGTCGGCTTTCTCCCTTTACTTGGCTTCGTCAGGCCATTAACCTCGCCGAACTCGCCAAGTAGCAACTTGGACTGAAATCCTGGCGATTCAGACTACAAATGTGGCGATTGAAAGTCGGGGAATACCTGAGCAGTGAACATGATTGTCAAAAAGTCGTGGATACGTTTACAGAACTGTGAGTTATGCGTGCGATATTCTTGGAGTCGTTCCATAGTAGCAGCCATATCTGCTCGCGCAAGGTATACATCAGTCAACATTGCCATCGAACGAGTACGGCGTGGCAAACTGTAGAAAACAGCTCACCTGTATCTCTACCGGCTTGTAATGCCTTGTACAGCTCTGCTGCAGCCTGTTCTAATTTAGAAATGCTTTGCGACTTCTCAAGCGATTCTTGTGTGAGAGTGACGAGTGCATCAGAATCAACTTGCACAGTTTGCTATGGATCCGTTGCTCAACTCAGAAAGCGCAAAAGAAATGACACTCTCACCAGGAGATTTTCAATCTCATTCAACAAAACTCGTTGATTCTGAGTCTGAACTTGAAGTCCTCTATTTTGGGATTGGATATAGGAAATATCATCATCTGCGGCCTGAATATGTAGTTAGAGACATCCCAGTGGTGATCTGTGACGAGTGGTACACACATTGAGGTGGATCTTGTACGAAGAAATCAGTCCATCGAGGTTATCGAGTTCCGCTATTGCTTCATCCATAAATTTCATGACAGTGTTAATTCGGTTATCGGACTCGAGGAATGAATGAATGTTGGCCTAGGAGAATCAGATCGGAGTAAATTCCATGCGTAACACAGAGCTGACCTTCTCCAAAGCCATAAGTTCATCTAGCAATCTGGCCTCGATCAAATCCGCTGCACCTCGCGCCATCTTCCGCCCCATAATATCATCACTAGCCCATTCATAACCCTCAATCATTTCCTCAACATTCGCAAGAATATCTTGAGCACTTTCAATTTCATCTCCTATATCCGATTCCACTTGATCATTCACTGCATCATCTGCATCTCCTGACGTATCGTTCACAATCAATCGACTCAAACTCTGTTGATTTGTGGGGTCAAAATATGATACGCGCGCATTGGGATCGCTATGCGACGTCAATCCATTTTCCCTTGTCGATATTTTGCGTGGTTGGCTAGATAAAGAGGCAGGAGAAGGTCCACGAGAATGCTGATCAGGTGTAAGTGAACTCCTTGAAGGCACAGTTCGAGTTGTAGATAATTGATGTGAATCCTTTTTTGATTGACCGGAATTCGATGTGCCATCTTGATCGTCAACATCAGACCTCTTCGAGTCGATGCTAGATGAAGGTATATTGAGGGCCGGTATCTGCTGTTGAGGACGAACACCAGGAAATGGCCGGAGGGCCTGAGGATGTTGAGCGGGTACAGTATCTGAGTCCCTCCGGGGTCGTCCCATTGATTTGAGGGGTGTTTGGCCTGAACGTGTAGACTTCAAAAAGTCTCGGGCAGAGCCGGCTGGAGTAGGGATTGCTGCTCCATTGCGAGAGATGAGGGGAATTGCCGCGTGAGGTGGAGGTCCAACAGTCTGCGGTGTTTCGGGTCGTGGGTTACTTTGAGATCGGTTGTCCTGACTTGTCGCTGCTTGCGACGACGTCTGGTATGGTCCTAGCGTGCACACTGAGTCACGACAATGAAACTCAAAATCAAGGCCAGGCACCTTCTGTTGTGTCTGGGTCTGGTATGCCTTCCAAGCGCAACGGCGCTGCACCCCTTGTTACCCGTCGAAATAGCCGTATGAGAGCAACCAAGAAATTATTCTGGTCTGCTTGCGATTCTGTCTGCCATTTGTATGTCCTTGAAAGCGTGATGTTGAACGCTAGAGGCTATTTGGAAAGGTCAGAACTGACCACGAGATAGGCTACGCAGCCAGCTCACCGTGATCACTTGCAGTCCACGGAGTTCAGAGAGCTTCCAAGTCTTGCCGACAGAGAATGTGCTATTGTTGTTCAATTTAGATTTGTGTATGAACCCGCTTCCATTATTCGCCTCTACAAATGACAAGTAAATATGGGGGTGTCACCTCTCATTGACAACATACGAGAGAGTAGGATGTACCGTGCTTTTCTACCCTCTGCGCCTGCATCTTCCCAGATTTTGATATGTGAAACGTATGTTTCCTCAAGGTTTCCAGTTGCGTTGCGACGAGAAAACACGGACGCGATGATGCTTTGCTTAATGTCGGCCATTTAAGTAATAGACAAAAAGGAAAGAGTGCAGTGCATTGATGGGTTGGATACACCGCAGCGAATGTGATCGAAGGTAATTAGTGAATTACGCAGTGTTGTGTCCAGCGGAACAAAATTACTTCGGAACACTAACAAAGTTGCTATGGGAGTGACATGTAATGAGAAGAGTTGCTAAAATGAGCGGAAATGTGACCCTGACACGCTGTAATTATGGAAGGAATATCAAGTTAAATTGGCCCGTGTGATAATAGACAAACAACAAACGGAAAGTGATGGTATGAGAGAAGTTCAGGATACAATGAGAAAGCTACAACGGCATATGCCGCAGAAGAACAAGGCTGTTCGCAACTGATCCCTTATAACTATCCATAACTTCAATTCCTAATTCCAAGTCCCAGTGACTTAATTTCTACTCTCATTTCTCGTTACGACGCGCTAGTCGCTCACACTCCTTCTATTTCTCGATTTTGCTTGCATGCACTTGGTTATGACCATCCCTTCCTGCCGAGGAGCCCTTCATATCCTCGCGCTCATTGCATTAGACGAATTTGAACGCCCAAAAATTGGCACCTATCGCGATAACATACCACACCATACCGCTGCAGGTGTACGCATACCAATTCTCTGTAGCAAAAACACCCCCGTCATGCATAATGTCCCTAACATTGACCCGAATAACACCGCTATCTCACCACACTCAACAGCGGAAACATCTGTATTGATTGCTTCTAACTTTTCCTCATCTTCGTCTTCATCTTCGTCATCCCCGTTTGCCGTCCGCTCCAACCGCAAGACTAGGTCCAGTAGAAAAAATAATTATGATAAGGCCCGCACCGCCGGCTCTCAGCAGTCCACTATTGAACTCAAGAAGAAGCTGGAACTACGCTCCAAGAGGATTCAAACGATTGAAAAGGCCAAGAAAATAAGTTCTCTCGACAACTCCCCGGCCAATGATAGACAGCTGCACGTTCTTCGAATGGTCTATGATGAGATAACAATGTATCCAGCTGAACCTTGGATCGCCATACTCGCGATTATCATCCACAGGTACACCATCAATGATTATTATATTAGATCTGCTGATACTGATGATTTCATCGCCCATTCTCCAGATCATTCAAGCAAGTCAAGAATTGGTTCTCCAATGAGCGACAAAAACGCGGCACAGGCGAAGAAAGCACTGTCACCTCATCGATCGGGGAAAAGATTCGCGTCCGGCCCATCTCCCGTGATAGCTGCAGTGACTGGTCGGACGAATGGTTTGAGGAAGTTGTGATGATTTACCATTATCGGGTTTTGTGCAATTTACGATGGCAAGCTGGAAGGGCTCTCTCGGACATCAATTCCGTTTATGACAGACGTTTATGATGCTCGCTACGTTCTTTGTTCCTATTATCCTTGTAATCGCTGGAAGGTTGACGTTGATTGACAGTAATTTTTATTCTACTGTACATTCCTCTTATTCTTTGACTCTATACTATATTCTACGGTCACTCTCACCTTATGCCCTGTCATTCCTTCTCTGACTTGGACTCGAAATTTTCCATGTCGAATCTGTTTGTATTGCACTCTCTCGATACATATTAGCAAAATCGAATCTATATATCTACTGGATTATCAAGCTGTTCATAATGGTCTGTCTGCCTCATGGAACGTAATCGTCTTAAAAATGAACTGAGATATCCTTCGTCTGTCGTATGTTTGACTTCACCATTTCGCATCATCCGATACCTTTTCCCTCTCCACACCACTTCGTCGCCAAAAATAGCCACACACCAAATGGGAAATGCTAGCAGCTCTCTGATTGCCCAAGCCCCCAGGAATTGCCACAATCGAGAGGCTGGTAACGGATGACCAGCAAGTGATTCATATACATCCAGATCAATCATTACCCAAATGGGGTAATGAAGTAACAGAGTGAGCCAATAAGGTATTCCCAAGAGCTGAGCAAAACTCCAGCCCGCAACGAGAGAAAGCATTACACATTCTGTAAGTGGCTCCAGAATTGTAGCAATAAGGACCATGTGCTTCCGCACGCGGATCCACCGAACCCGACGCCAGACGTAATCAGATAGTGACATATTCCCGACTGCATTCTTGACGACATCGCACGAGAGTCCGTGTCGGGCGCCAAGTTCGTGCCAGAGGGCACTAGCAATGGTGTTATCTTCAGCAAGAAATTTCCCAAAAGCTGGAAGCCCGCAGTGGGTAGACGGCGATGCGGTTTCTGCTCTGTCGACAATCGGAGGGTGAGGTTTCAATGACGCATCAAGCTGGTCTACATCTGAACGTCGGTATAAATTCGATTTTCCGACGACACAAGACTCGAGTGCGATGGTATTGATAGCGATATACATCTTGGCATGGTTTGTGTTCAAGAATGCCTCCTCAATACGGGAACCAAGCCGAGGTTCATTGACAAATGCAAACGGAACGTGGTGGATAAGGGCTATACGCTTATGTGATTTGTTGGATGGTGGAGGGTTGATGAGCGCATCGACCGAACGTGCTAGGGTCCCCGAGTCAACCATCACGTTCGAATCAAGGACCCAGATAATGTCATGGGCAGCTTTGCGGTACGAGCGGACCAGGTTATTGACCTTCGGATTGACGCCAACAATTTCTTCACCTACGATACTCAATCATGGAAAATAGAGACGAAAATTGGATGTGCCTCACCTATCAAAATTTCCACCTTGACCTGGGGATACTTAGCAATCAGTTCTTCGACAACAAACAATGCCTGATCATTCTCATCCGCAACAGAGAAGAGAATCTCATAGTTGGGATATTCCTGAGTAAATGTAGATTCCAGATTTTCGTAGAGATTCGTGTCGAGACCCTTCAAAGGTCGTAATATAGATACTCCAGGCACCACACTAGCTGGAGCGCCTGCAAGTGGAGATCGTGGGCGCAAACGATAGCGACGTCTCCTTCATGAAAGTGATTAATGTTCTTATGTCAGCTTAAGCGCCCGGAGAATTGATAACGTTATCACTTACCCTGCGAAGCACCCCAGTAATCCAATTGCCCACAACACTACATACCATATCACTCCAATAGCAGCAAGTATAAGAGTAACCGTCAGTGACGTGCCATTGTCGTCTAGCATTAGTGGTATGACAGACAATGGTAGGGTAGGGTAAGTGAAGAACCAGGTGAGCTTTACAGGTAAAACACTGCTTTTCCACGCAGTGTTCTCCCACAGTGTTTCCTTACATGAAATGAATGTAAAATGTTGATTTACTAGCGGGTCAAACCCGGGCTGAGCTTCTATTGCCGTAACTACCATTAGGGTGGTAAATTATAATATTGGAGTAGGCGACAGCGGTTCATGCCTACGTCTACTTTTTACTTTCGGCTCTCACTTCGTACTTTGTGAGTACTTGTTTACTGTTCTCCCTCGAGAATCCTTACCGGTTTCAGTCGTACTTTGCCGCCGGAAGTTGCTGCTTACAGCACCGCTGAAAACGATTAGGGGATAAGTTTTTCAATGGGGACTGGGCCACTCACCAAGTGCCAACTAAAGAATCGAGTCTAACGTCTTTAATACGGACTTGAAAATTATCAGATTCCTCTCCATGATGGATCAGTGTGATGCTTTTCCGGCTGAGAGTATTTTCCCCCATATTTTGGAACTCGTCTGAACTTTCAGATGTATAAGGCGCCAGGTCGATCACCAAAAAGAAAATGGACATGTGATTTCCTGAGATACATCGCTTATTTTCTAACTCTTGACTGATCCGGAGCTGACTCGAACCAGGCTAGTTGAGAAGCAGCGGCAACAGGCAGAAGCCGACCACGAGTGCTATATATATCTCCAAGGGCCAGGGAGGAACGTTCAACCGCATAATGACCCAGCTCAGCATTTGCCCCAGGAGTGAACATGAGCCGTGGCAACCGGCTAAGGAGACTCTGATACCGTCGCCTTAGCCAGCGCGAGGGTCGCTGTTCAGATTGTGATTGTTGAGAAGTTAGAGTATCTTTACACTTGTCCTGGCGTTCTCGCCGGGTGAGTTGAGGAGATTTCCATGCCGCACCAATGATAAGTTCAACATCCTTTTGCAAGCCCAAACCTTGTGCTGCTCCTCCCCTTATTCCGACTTCTTCCGGCGTCTGGCCTTCCTGGACATCTACTTCAAGGGGAGGGTAAACTTTTTGCACTTCCTGTCTGAAAAATCGCTTTACTAGGTTCTTCTCGCGTCGCTTACTGAGCCCGCCGAATAGTATCGCTTCTTCGCAAGACAGGTCCGCTTGGAATATTCGTTGATTGGGCAATTTGCTCGGGTCCGAAATTTTGAGTGCTTTCGTTGTACGTGATACTTCACTCGTCAACAGAGCCCGAAGTTCAGGAGAGTAAACAGGTGGTCGTGAAGAAGGTATTTGTGGAATAATGGGCGGAGGAACTTGGGCATTTGGGTCGGAGAGAAATGGCTGGAGGCAATTATACACCATGCAGATTCAGAACGGAAGGTGTACGGACAAACCTCTATAAGCTCGTGTTTAAGTTTCCCCTTCCGACCATAAGCGATATCAAGAATATGGTCGAAGCATCGCCAATCACCTTGGAGGCCTTTATTCATCCTTCTGAGTTCCTACGGCTGGGTTGAGTTTGTGCAAATTACGGGAAAAAAAGGAAGACCTTGGCAATTCTTTTGTATTTTTTCGTTTGTAGATAGGAATATTGGGTGTCTCTGAGGCTTTCCACGTCATCTCGAATTTTCAGTCGGTAGAATTGCCTATCGGACTGTCAATCGACGGAAAAAATGATAAGGGTTCGTCGAACTGAAGATAGGTGTGCGGTAATTTCCGGATGGCTCTGAGGTAGCCTCTATAAAGAGTGATTATTGAGATAGTTTTTGTCATAGGGAGAAGACGAGTCCTAAACGAGGGCTTGAAATAGGAATCCTTCTCAGGGCTTCGGTCTCGACTTGGATGAAGATTCCTCTTTGTGAACTGGGTCCCTACTGTACACAGGCTCCTGTATTTGCCTTTTTACCTTAAAAGTCACCTGATGATGTCCCAATTTAGATAATGATAAATCATGTCAACGTAGAGGCTCGTCTTTTCACCTCCATCCAGATGGTAAGTTAGACGATATACACCTGGTCTGAAAAGGTGTTCTCAATATACAATATCCCCCAGCCACCGAAACGAGACCCAAGTGGCCTGGGCCGCGCGATCATCAACCGCAAGGTCAAAGATGCTAAAAGAATGCAAGAAACTGGGAATGTGGGTAGTGATCCCCCCGCATACTCATTGGTTTCCCTAAATTACCAGTAGTATTCCGTCGATGTAGACATGACTAGCAAACTCAAATCTGTGACTCAGGAGAGGGATCTCGAGGAGTTTTTCAGTACAGCCATTTTAGCAGGAACAGAATTCACTGCTGGTAAGCCCTTTGCATCTCGCTCCTGTGAAGATATTCATATTCAAAGAGCGAAGAAATGTTAAAATAATTCAGCAGGTTGCCAGTTCACAGAATCCTTACCTCCTTACTGAACAAGAAGAGGCAAACGTTCTCAAAAGGCAAGAAGCCAACAGGCAACGGCTACGAGTCCCTCGCAGACCACCTTGGACAAAATCAATGACTCCTGCTCAGTTAGACAGGCAAGAGAAAGATGCCTTTTTAGACTGGAGGAGAGGACTTGCAGAGTATGTTGTCACTTGCTCCCATTTAGAACTGACATCTTACCTTGTCTTCAGACTTCAAGAGGCTGAGGGGTTCCTCTTGACGCCGTTTGAACGCAATATCGAAGTCTGGAGACAGTTATGGCGAGTTCTTGAACGATCCCATCTGATTGTCCAGATCGTGGATGCGCGAAATCCTCTCAGATTCCGCTGTGAAGATTTAGAGGACTACATTCAGGATGTAGAAGGACCGGAGGGAGAATTAGGAACAGGGAAGGGAAAGCGAAAGAGTTTACTGCTCATCAACAAGGCAGACTTACTGACAGCTCAGCAACGGTGTGCTTGCTCGAATCAATCTCTTGTTTAAGGCTTATCAACCTCTAGGTGCCTCTGGGCAGACTACTTTGATTCCAAAAACATTCGTTACGCCTTTTTTTCAGCTGCAGGCTCAGTTGCAATACAGCAAGCTCGCAAAGCGCTTGAGGCAACGACTGGAGTAGAGACTGTCAGTAAATCAAACGCTGAAGATCACTCTGAGGTCGAAGGAATTGCAGAGCAGGATAGTGTCCAGGAAAATCAGACTCTCCCAGAGCTAGGCGGGGGCGCTGAAAGTTCATACGAATCGTCAGGTGATGGGGATTGTTTTTCCGCCGAAGAGGACCATGGACTCAATGTGGACCCGAGAGCTCGAGTATTGTCGGTATTGGAGTTGGAAGATCTTCTTCTCAAGATAGCTCCTCCTCTGTTTGGTTGTTTTTTCTTTCTCCTCTCCAGAGCATCTTTTTCTGATGACTTGGCAGACTTTAGCGATTCCCTGGGAAAAGCTCCTACAAAGCTCAGCGTCGGTCTCGTTGGATACCCTAATGTTGGAAAATCCAGCACGATCAATTCTCTTCTCGGGGAAAAGAAAGTCAGTGTTTCGTCGACTCCTGGAAAGACCAAGCACTTCCAGACCATCCATCTGTCTGATTCCATTATCCTCTGTGACTGTCCTGGTTTAGTTTTCCCTCAATTTGCTACAACCAAGGCCGACCTGATTTGTGATGGTGTTCTCCCAATCGATCAGATGCGTGAATATACTGCGCCAATAGCTCTGGTTGTGAAGCGAATACCCAAGGAAATCTTAGAGGCGGTCTATGGACTTTCAATTAAGCTCAAAACGGCAGAGGAAGGCGGTGACGGAAATATCATAGGGCAAGACCTCCTCATTTCCTATGCCAGTAAGTTGTGCAGGGTTGGCTAATTCATCGGTTTTGACACCTTCCTTCTAGTTGCACGCGGTTATATGCGGTCAAGCCAAGGCAATCCTGACGAGGCTCGCGCTGCTCGTTATATCCTGAAGGATTACGTCAATGCGAAACTCCTCTTCTGTCACCCTCCTCCCGGCACTGAAGAAGGGTCGTTCAATGAAAAAACGAGACGCGCCGCACTCTTCAGGGCGGCTGGGAAGAAAAAAGCTCCTATAACTCGCGTTGGAAAAGAATCCGATACTTTTGTGTTACCCGCAGATGTCGCGAGGATAAGTCACCAGGGATCCAATATCGACAACGATTTCTTTGGGCGTAACTTTTCATCGTCTCACCCCATAATTCAGGGTCATAACAGAACGGGGCAAAGTTTTTCAAGAGCGAAGTTCTATCCGCATCAGAATATTGTGGCTGACGATGGAACCTCGTTGGGCTTCAAGAACGCGCGTCTTGCGTCCATTCTAGAAAATGCTGGGTCAGGAAGCAAGCAACACAAAAAAATGAAACGGGTGAAGCAACGGAGCGGCAAAGGGTATGATTAAGTGTCTGCCTCCATGGCTTCACAATTGTCTCAAGGTACATTGTAGTACATCGGAGCTTGAATATACTTATATTTAAATAGTGGAGCTGGTATAATGTACTTATTGCAATAAACAAACGGTTGTCGCGTGTATATTAAAACCACAAAGTCCTATACCACACTATGTATCCAGGTTGCATAAGTCGTGTATTTTCTTGTTATATTGTGGTGGACCATAACAGTCACATACGCAAGCTGAGCTGAGTACATCTTTTGTCTATGCTGTGCCGTGGCCTTCTGTCCAGTAAAATCAGAGTTGATGTATGATGGCATCACTCTAAATGGATCAGAAAACCAATCAGCCCATGACTTTGACTATCCCTCTCCTGACCCCCACATCGTCGAGGCGAGAGGGTGCGTATCTACTGCGGGAACTTGGAATTAAAATATCCTTGCTCCTTTCCAGACAGTCATGTTCCAAATTCAATCAAGATCTCCTTCCTGTCGTTCAGATTCGAGAAACGGTGTTTACGCAGACGATATGGATATATGCGCTAAACTCATCACGGGTTGGCAAGGTTACAGAGAAGGTTAATTCATAAAAGATATAGATATATTGAGTGCTATGGTAATATTTCCCCTAGTAATATTGCTAGGCTTCACTCGTCCGGCTACAATCGGAAGGAATGCAAAGCAATGGTGGGTACATTATTCTTCTCTCGAGCTCGACACCCCTGTCTCATTTCCAGAACTAGTACATATGTTATCAACCAACCTGCTATCTCGAATATTCACTGTAAACTCTATGCGTAAAGTCCAAATTGCCATCAATCAGTCCAGCATGGCTTATACTTGATCAATACTCAGCGTCAGATCGCCTACTGGGGGAGTAATTGTGTCATGCCTAGTGAATATCACCTCTGTCTGTTCTACAGAGATATTGAAATAGTTCTTTAGGACCTATCTCGCAACGGGATTGCATATAATGGACAAATGATTAGAAAAAGCTCCGTCATACTTATGGATGGTGATATCCTCAGTTTTCCGGGACCAACTTGTATAGGTGGGTATCCTTTCAGCGATCAAAACATTGGAAATTTAAATGCGTCCTGCAGAATTCACATGTCGTCACATCATCAGACAACCACAGGATAAGCTAACGCTATTTGATCCAACTCCTCCGCTACAAGCAGCGCAAAAGGTGATAGACTTATCCCGAATGGAATTTTGTGACATTGACGAGATACTCAGCGCTTTGGAAAATATGTTGTCACCTCTCAGTGCCTTGGAACAGGGTCATTTGCTACAGTTCATCTTGCGTTAGACCCAACAAAGCACAGACAGGTCGCTTGCAAGAGCATTAGAACGCGTAAAGAGAACGAAGTCGAGCAGGTTATGAAGGAAGTCAAAATTCTCATGAAACTCAAGCATGTACGTCTCAATTGATATTTCTGTCCAGCCGTCACTTAAAACCTAGTCACAAAGCCGAATATCAATGAGATATATGACACTGAGCGAGATAAGAACTTCCTGTTCGACGATCTATCTGGATTTTGAGGATGCACTGAGTTGATGGGCTTCTTAGGAACATCTTTCTCCAGCTATGTACCGGTGGTGACCTTTTTACATACATCACAGGACCTATGGGAGCTGGAAATCCTCTTTGTGAAGCTGAGGCCAAGTATATTATGTATCAGCTCCTCGAAGGTCTGCGCTATCTGCATGACTTGATGATTTCACATCGTGGTACTGTCCCGAACTTCTCAGTGTTTTTACTATCTAACCCTGTTTCAACCCTGCTTCGTAAGATCTCAAGGAATATCCCCTGTACTCTCCCTCTGTCGTTATGATTTCTAACCGCATTCCATCTTAACAGCCAGAAAACATCCTACTGCATGCACCTGGACCTTATCCGCGTATTTTGATAGCTGACTTTGGGCTGGCGAGACCAAATGCTTATCAGGAAACCTTCAACGTATGTGGAACAGTCTCCTACCTGCCGCCAGAAGGGGTGTTAGCATTAGATCATAAACATCTTGGGTACATCGGGTAGGTCTCATCCTGATAATTTAGCGTTGTTCTCAAATTGTGCAGAATGCCGGCTGATTGTTGGAGTGCCGGTGTCATCCTTTATATAATGCTTGCGTGCGTTGTCCTGTATTCATTGACTGCTCGAACCTTGACCTTGAGAGCAGAGGAGGTCATCCTTTCGATAACGAGCCAGATAAATCTCAGTCCCCCAAGGACTCGACATTCTCGCACGGGAGTTCGGAGTTGAGCACTGGTAGTCGTGACACACGTCTCAAAGAGCGCATTGTTTATGGGGGTGTTCAATTCCCCCATCACCCATGGTACAATCTAGAGGCCGGTGCGTGGTTGTCATCTGTACAAGCGTTTCAACCTGATACCTATACTTGTTCAGCGCGACAACTAATCCTTGAGCTTTTGATTCATGACCATTCTAAAAGGGCCACTGTCTACGATGCTCTATCCAGCAGCTGGATTCAAAGAGAGATAAAAGAATTGAAGTCTTTGTACCGACGTAGAATTGTTTCCGAAGTACAATATTGTACACCATAATGCAGGCAAGACTTGGCATGAAATCATGCTTTGAGGAAATTTGCATGGACTACAGAGGCAGCTGAGCTATGTCAAGCATGGAGTTCAGAGTTAAGCTTACAGTGAATATGATCTGAAGCAAATGTAGAGATCTACAGAAATATGAAGATTGGCAAAAACAGTTTGAAGAATCACGTACGAAGTAATAACTATGATCGTATCCTTCGTGACTCCGTACTTTGACTTGCACTTCATCAAATCCTGCATTTCGTGAAGCCTTGAGGAAATTCTCGGGCAACAATTGACCTTGTTTATAGAAGTTGTCGCCAGTACCCTGTGAAGACCGTGCTCCGTCAGTATTTGAAGTTTAGTTTAGTTTTGGAGCGCATAACTAACGTAGTCAATAAGGATGTGAACCGGGTCAGTATGACCGGTGATGAGCTCTGTGGCATCATATCTTTGCTTTCCTTCTTCTATTCCACCCGCAAGATAACCATTGAAAGCCTTCTCTCCCCACGGACATTGGGAAGGGTTGGAAATGGGGGAAAAAGCCGAAGCCGATTTAAATTGCTTCGTCTTGGATGCCAGATAAATTGTCAGTGCGCCATGACCACCCATGCTGTGTCCAAAGATGGATTGCCTGGACCAGTCCTAAATGTTTTTTTTGTTTTTTTTTTTTGGTGAGTGTGAAAAAATAAATCGATCTCTCATAAATGATGTCTCTCACGAGGGGGAGTCCTGCCGCTTCTATGACTCGTGGTAATTCAACAGTGACGTGAGTGAACATGTTGTAATTTTTTGAATATTCTGGGTTTGTAGCGTCGAGATAGAAACCGGCGCCAACGCCAAAGTCCCAGGAATCTGTTTCGTTGGGGGCACCTGCACCTCGAGGAGAGGTATCGGGGAAAAGGAGAGCGATTCCCTCGGTAGAGGCTGTTTTGAAAAAGTTGCCCTTTTGTGCTCTAGTTGAGGGGGAGGGAGGGGGAAGGCAGGAGGATTATTTATTTGTTTATTTTAGAGGAATGATTTGGAGAGAGAAGGGGAGAGGGGGGGCAGGACATGAGACGAGACCACACACACACCCGTTATCTTCCGTACAGGTTAATCCTGCCAAATAGATGAGGACAGGAACTTTCTGATGAGAGGCATTCGGTGGCAAGTAAAGATTGAATTGAGCGTCCAGGTTACCGAGAGCAGCTGACTAAAAAAAAGACGTATTAAAGGCTAGTTCTCGGAAAGCTAAGAGAGAAAGTGAGCCGATCACCTTGAACTTGTACTTGATAAGTTCGCCTTCAAAGGATTTGTTGGAAGAAAGTTTTTCAAGAGATACTGTTGCCATTGAGAAGGTTGATGAAAGGAAAGATATAAACTCTTGAGGAGACGATAATAAATAAGTCTTCCCTCATCCCCTGACAGATGGGTCATCACGTGTGTAGTTTTCGACTGGTATAAGAAATTGTTCTCAAATTGAATGCAATTGATTCGCCAACGAATTTTTCTAATTAGATGAAGAGTGTCGAGGTTGAACCTATCCCGGGATGAAGAAGAAAGGCTGTAACTAGTCAACGGTCTGAACCCTTCGAAAATCGTTCCCCCCGGTAGTGGTTTTTTGTCCTGGATAATGGTTATTGAAGGATCATGGTCTTCATGAGCATCTGAGTCATCGTGACCCGTTTGGCAGTTGGAGGCTGATGGGTGATGTGACCTGATCAGACTCTCGAAAACGCGGTCTTTGATTCGGCGCCTGAAACCTCGTTTTCTTTGTAAAACTCACAGCCTACTTTCCTTCTTTCATCGTACATGGCTCCCACCCGTTGGTGAAATCCGTACCTGATTTTCCTATGGATGCGTTGACGGTTGAAAACGAGGTTTTAGACACAGGAGAGGAGAGCTTTTTGCTTGTGTATCTGTGTCTTCTTGGATCGTTTCTTTATTTTCTATGGCTGCGCAAAGATGAAACGAATGTAAGTTCTGTCCATAAGTTGGAGGATTGTATGTATATGTAATAATGCCTCATTATCACAGTACAAGGATATTCCTACTGTGGGCTTTTCTGGAACGGTGACTTCTTTCATTAGTGCCTTGAGATGGCTGCATGACCAGGCTGGAGTGGTTCGGAAGGGTAATTCCCTCGTAAGGGCTTTCTATTTCATAGCGTTGATTAGGTGTTGACTATACAACTAGTTCCCAAATGGTATATTCCGGTACCCGACATTGATGCGATGGATGGTTGTGGTTACACAACCAAAGTATGTTGAAGAGTTGCGTAAGGCTCCTGAAGATGAAGTCTCAGCTTCCGAAGCTATGAAAGAAGTGTGTTCACTTCACTTGCACATTGTTTCTCATCCTCATGATCAAGAAGCTTCTCGGGATTTCCTCTGCCATCGACTCGGAGTTGTTCGCTGATCGAGAGCACAAAGCGCTCCTTGGAGCTCAGCTGACTAGAAAACTCCATGACTCCCTTCCGAATGTTGATTCCCTAGTCTCAGAAGTCATGTCAAAACTTGTGTCTGCCTGTGACGGTATGTGTTGGTCGGGCGGGTTTTCACACGAGTTGTTGATGTGCTTTGAACAGACTGGAGCTACATTGACGAGGTAGACATCGTGACGCGTATTTGCATCCGAACGATCAATGATGTATTGACGGGGGTTCATTTGCGTGAGTGACCTCATCCTGCGTGCTATGGGGTGTTTCGTGAGTGTTGATCCAAGTTGGTTTTAGATCCTGAATTAGTCGACCAATTGGTCATTTTTTCTCAACGTTTTGATCAGGATGTCAAGAAGTCAAAGAGATTCCCTGAATTTCTGCGGCCGTATGTTTTTTTTGTGATGTTACCGTTGTTGACTAGGGGATGATCAACGGTGGTTTAGGCTTTATCTTTCCTTGTTCACGCCACTTCCAAGGATTAAGCGTAGCTTACGCGTGTTGCTTGTAGCTATCTTGAAAGAACGGCGTGAAATTCCTGACGATCATGGTCATACATTACCTGTAGGTTATATCCTTGTTTACTTGGTCTTTTCAACTCATCGACACTAGAATGACATGATAACCTGGCTTACTAGCCGTGATGTAGGGTCTGAAACGTTGGTTGATGAATTGGTATCTCATGTCCTTCTTGTGAACTATCTTGCAGTCCGTCCTATGGTTCAAGTACACATTTCATCTAGTACAGCCCATTGTTGATCACTGATCATCTCTTAGGTGATGAGTCAAGCGTTTCGCAATTTTGCCCTGCATCCCGACTGTATTGCCCCGCTTCGGAAGGAAATTGAAGAAGCTACCCGATACGGAGGATGGATCAAAGCTTCTATTGACAAAATGCACAAACTGGACTCTTTCTTGAAAGAAACCATGCGACTGAGTGCTGGTGGTCTGAGCCCTGATTTTCCGACTTGTATGTTGTATTTCGGTTCACATTTTCATTCAGAAATGGGTCTTCATTCTTTCGAATCTATTTAGTGACCATGCCGCGCAAGTGTCTGCGTTCTATGACTTTCTCTGATGGGACCACTGTACCCCAGGGTGCTCTCCTTTTCGTTGGTTCACAATTACTGCATACAGATACTCGACACTACTCCCAACCAGAGTCCTTTGACCCGTTTCGATTTGTCCCATCTCAAATGAATGAGAATGAACCCCTCCCAATGTCTCATTCCTACCACCACTCTGATGAATTTCCGAGTTGTACGTTCCTTCCGGTCTCCTTGACATTACCTGCGACATCATCTACGTTTCTTGCTTGGGGTCATGGTAAATACGCTTGTCCTGGACGTTTTCTTGCTGCTTTGGTGATGAAGCTTGTGTTGGGTCGATTTGTATATGAATTCGACATTCGACCGCCTGAGGTTGGAAGTACCGATAACATTTTGTGGATTGAAGTACGGAAGTGGCAGCGCCAAGTAGGTCCTTGTTCGTAACATGTATATATATTATTGTAAGCAGTATAATAACTTGTTCCAGTAGCGCAGATTCATGACTTTCTCGTGACTTCTTGAGCACCGGCATCTTTCAGACTATGGACCATTTGTTGCCTTCCCTCCTCCTCCTCTTCTTGTTCATGACTTGTCTGCCTGTCATCTGTATCATCTTTCTGCCCTTCGACTTCTCTTGCCAACATATCCACGATACCGAGGTAAAAAGTCGTCGGTCGGAATTTAATTTCTTTACCCATGATTTCAGCCCATTTATATCTTGCGGTATTGATCCATCCTACGAGATCGAGATGGTTGACTTGGTTCAGGGTACCCAGGTATGTCCCCTGAAAGGTAGGAAAAAAAGCCATTGCAAGTCAAGCCATGGTTGGGGGGAAGGGAAGAATGTGTACCCATTTAGCGGATTTGACGGAAACGAGACCGTCGTTGGGGCCTTCTTTCTCAAGGATAACGGAATGAGGCCATCTGCGCTGACGTTCAGGTTGATGGGGATGGATCAAGACCGATAAGTTGACCGTACTTCCATGTGTCAATTAAACCAGGCTCATAAACGGCACCCCAGCTAAAGTATTGAACGCCATCTACATCTGGAGTCTGTTGATTGAACTGTTGCATATTGGTGACTGTAAGGCATTCGAAGGCTTTGCCGTCACCACCACCGTTGGGCAAGAGATCGAGAAGCGACAAGACAGAGGACAGACGTTCTCGACCGACGGTATCGAGGAAATGATCTGCGAAAGAGGAGCCACGGTGTGGGGTCGCTATTGTTGTTAAGCTGAGAATGTTGAATTTGCGCTGGGTAAGATGGGTAGTGAGATATCGACAGTCAAGGCCACCCTAAGGCGATGAGACAATGTGAAAAAAAAAAAAGAACAGGGAGAGAGTAGACAAAAGCACCATGCTGTGACCTAAAGGGTGGGGGATTGAGGAATGGAGGTGGAGAAAATGGAAAAAGGGGAGATACCTATGAGATGGACACTTTTTCCAGGGTATTCTTGAGATATACGTTCTTCTAGGACTTTGGCACGGTCGACATAGCTGCTGGTTGCGGGTACTCGTGTGATAAGGACAGGGGTACCGTTTTGTTCGAGGGCCTGCTTGATTCCACGCCAGTGAGTGACTTGTAGAGGGGCGATTGCGGGACCTATGGTGACTGAATCAAAGCCAAGAAGCCCATGACAGAAGACGACAGGATTAGTTGTTGACTTGTCTAGAAAGAGATGAGAGACTATGATTGTTGGAAAAAAGGAGACGTGCACTGGGGATGGTGGTGGAGAGAGACAGAGTCGGGTATGGACATGCGACGCAGGGCCTCGAGGGACGAGGAAGTAGAAGAGGACTGGCTGAGGACGATGGGCGACAGAGGGAGGTGGGAGAGCGGGACATCGGGCCGGGCAACAGGGAGAGGGGGCGACAGAGACGAAACAGGCAGCACGGCACGTACCAAGTTTGTGAGCAGAGCTGGGCGTGATGGTCGTCGCTGCATATGAACCCGTGACGTCACATCACATCCCCCCATGCTGCTCCCTTCCATGCTCCCTCCCTCCGACGCCATCCCCGACAGTAAGAGCATCCTTCCTCACCGTCCTTTCCGCTCATTCCTCTCAGCCACAACCACCCTCGACCACATCCTCGCTGCCGAGAACAACGCAAAGCTCACTGACCCCCTCCAGCAAGTCCTCCTTCTCTCCCTCTTCTTCTCTTCCTGCCTCACCTTCCTCAGGACTCCCATTTGCATCTGTGCACTGGATAGTATGTCGTCGTCGTCGACCCACACAGATAGCTCCTCTCAGACTTTCTTTTAGACTGCTACCGCCTCTACCCCAACCACGATCGTCTCATGGCCCACCGGAAACGTGACCATGGCTCAGATAGTGTTGTTGATATTATTACTTGGAATGGGTAACACGTGATGATGACGCGAATAATAAACACTTCTTTTCTCTTTTCACGCGCCATGTCTCCATCGACGAAATCAGAGAGCCAATCTCTGGAGGCAGAAAGCATTGCCCGTCTCCTGGAAGGGGCAGAGGACTGGGACTGGGACGACATGCTTGATTTCATGTCTCCTACTAAACCAAATCCCAAGTCAGTCAGAAAACAGTGGCCTCAACTTCCTCAACGCCCTTTCCAAAAGGACCTCTGTACTCGTTGCATTGTTGAGTCTCTCTCCGAGGTCAACGACCGATCACATAAAGTAGGTCCCCAATTCCAGTCTAGGCTACCATCGACTTCATGGTCTCTTTTCACACCAGACAATGATAGTCAAACTTGATCCCGGGGAGGAAAGGCGTTTTGTTACCCTTCAGGATGACTGGATTACAACAGATGTTCGAGTTGGTACGTTTCAACATCTTCTTGGCCTCAGGCCTCATCTATATAGACTCTTAGGCGACATCATCAATATCATTGGTCCTTTCGAAACTTCGGGGACCACCCCATCCACCATTGACATTACCTCCAAGCTCAACTACCTCATCCTTCATCCCGATATTCTGGTAACGGCCACAGCACTATCCAATGCGTCCCAGTGTCGACGTAAACCTCTTTTGTCAGGTCTCGTTCGCGCATCAAGTGACGTGACTCCGGCCCTGGTGTGGGGTAGTATTCTTCACGAAGTGATGCAGCTATCCATGAGCGAAAATCGCTGGCAGAAAGACTGGATCGAAGAAAAAATCGACGAGGTCATCAGATTGAATCTGGCGAATATAGTACGTATTGACATGACTCTTCAAGAGGCTTCCAAGGAGGTCAAGGCAAGGGCGGAAGGCTTGATTGCTTTTGCAGACAAGTATCTGGGTGTCAAACCCAAGGTGTGTGTGTTTGACAACGTCTAATACCAGTTTCTCATTGAATACAGCCTCAAGGTGTGCTATCCGATACAAGATCCAGATCAGATGATACTCAGTCGTTGCTTGCCATAAGTGATCTGTTGGATGTGGAAGAAAATATTTGGTCACCTACCTATGGCCTGAAAGGGAAAATCGATGCAACGGTTCATTCTATCATCTCTCAACCTAAAGTGTCATCCAACCCTCTTGGTCGGCGGTCGCAGAAAGGGAGTGACATGGAGACGATTACAGGCGCCGTCCCTTTTGAAATCAAAACCGGTCGCTCATTAGCCGGTATTGAGCATCGAGCGCAAACGATGCTCTATACTCTCTTGGTAGCGGAGAGGTATCACCAACAAGTAGATGCGGGATTGCTCTATTACACCCAAAAGGAGGAAGTGGTTAGAGTCCCGGTTGTCAGGAACGAATTGAGAGCGTTAATCATGGCCCGCAATGATCTAGCGGGATATATGAGGCGAAGGCATCAACTAGGAGAAGGGAGTGTGAATGACATCGAGGAGTCTGTCTTGCCGCCCAGTATCGATGATGAGCGGGTGTGCAAGAAATGTTTCGTGGTCGACACATGTATGTTGTATCGTAGAGTGAGTTTTTTTTCGTCTTTCGGCAATTTGGTCATTGGTCCACTCACTTCAGAGTTCGACTCCAAACTCCACAGGCTGTAGAAAAAGTCAAAGATACCTCTTCACCCATAGCAGATACATATGAACTCAAGACTTCCCACTTAACGTTGTCCCAGCTCGAGTTCTTCAAGAAGTGGGAAAGGTTGATGTCCCTCGAGGAGAAGGATATTCATCGGTTCAAGAAGGAGCTCTGGACCATGAGTGCGAGAGAACGAGAGGAGAAGGGAAGGTGTTTCGCTGGGATGATTCTTGACGAGGCCTACGACTCAGAAACTGATTTTCCGTTGCAAGGTGTTAGTTATCTTGACGCACAAATGGGTGACGCTGAAGCCGATTTTGTCAATTCGGGGAATGGCAAGATTCACAAGTTTACGTATCGATTCGTTCGATCGTTTCAGCCTCAGTACCGAACACAGTACCGGACGCGATATTCTCACATGGGAAACGAAGGGATTGAAAGTTTGTTGAGTGGACATTTGGATGTTGGAGAGGCGATCACCGTTTCGGTTGAACCTGATCTGTGGGCGTTGACTCGGGGTTTCATCGTGAATCTGTCGTCTTCGGCTGTGGTGGTGGGTGTGGATCACAAATTGGATTTGGAGAAGATAGGATGGAGTCTAGCGACTCGACGGCATAAGCTCTCTCCCGATCAGCAGGAGGCACAAGAGATTATATTCAGAATAGATAAGGACGACCTAGCTACTGGTATGGGGAGGATCAGGGACAATCTTGCCCAGTTGTTCTACGCCGATGGAGACGCCAAAAGGCTGAAACTTGTTGTGGATTTACATCCTCCTGCTTTTGAAAACCTCGACTGGCTAGACGACCACCATTCCAATGATCGCAGGGAGTACTTGAAGCACACAGAAAAGCTGAATGTCCATCAGAAGGAGGCCGTGAAGAGGGCGTTAAGTGCCAAGGACTATGCGTTGATTCTTGGTATGCCTGGAACGGGGAAGACAGGCGTGATTGCTAGTCTTGTGAAGGTACTTGTTGGGATGGGCCAGACGGTATTGATTAGTGCGTATACGCATTCGGCGGTGGATAATGTGTTGTTGAGGTTGAAGTCGGAAGCGAAGAATGGGGAGCTTGACTTTGGGGTGTTGAGGTTGGGCAATCTAGATAAGGTATGCTTTCAAGGTTAGTTTCTTGTTTGACGGGAAGCTAATGAGCTGGAGTTTTAGATTCATCCTGACGTGCAAGAGTTTACGCTGGCTAAGAAGAGACAAGCTGAGACTATTGAGCAGCTCGAGAAGCTACTTATGAGTCCCCCTGTTGTGGCCACGACTTGTTTATCTATCGACCAGTAAGCATGTTCCTTTTCTTGTGAGTCATGGTTAAACTCTCTTTAGTGCGCTCTTCAACCGCAGAAAGTTTGACTACTGTATCGTTGATGAGGCATCACAGATCACTTTACCTACGTGCCTTGGACCTATACGTTTTGCGGAGAGATTCATCTTAGTTGGAGATCACTTCCAGCTACCACCACTGGTAAGTATCTCAAGTTTCCTTCTGTCTTAGTTAAGATGCTGACTCTTTGATAGGTGCGAAGTGTTCAAGCCCGTCGAGGCGGATTCAATGTGTCGCTGTTCCGTCGACTCTCAAATTTCCATCCGGCTGCTGTGGTTGAGCTAGCGGATCAGTACAGGATGAATGAAGAAATCATGACGTTGTCCAATCGGTTAATCTACGGCGAAAGACTGCGTTGCGGATCAGAGAGTGTCAGAACGAGAAAGCTGAGGATTCCACGCTGGGATGCTGTCAAGGGCATGTGTGAACGTGCTGCTTGTGGATCTACAGGCCTGCAGTCTCGTCAGTGTTGGGTTCGACAGCTCCTTGACGAAAAGTGTAAAGCTGTTTTTGTGGACACTGATGGGATTCCGGGATACGAGTCTCGGGTGGGGGATTTAATACAGAATGAAGTGGAGGCTGAGTTGGTTCGACAGGTGACGGAGGCGTTCATTGCCGGTGGGGTGTCGCCGGATCAGATTGGGATTATCACATTGTACAGGCAACAGGTTAAGTTGATATCGCATTTGTTGGGAGGGAGGAAGGATGTGGAGATTTTGACGGCAGACCGTAGTCAGGGGAGGGATAAAGATGTAGTGATGTTTTCCATGGTCAGGTCTAACGATCAAAAAAGGGTGAGCTGGATTGACCTATGTGGTTAGCGGTTGGAAGCTCATGGAAGAAATAGACAGGTGATTTGGTGAAAGATTGGAGGAGGATGAATGTTTCCTTCACTCGTGCGCGGTCGAAATTGATTGTTTTTGGATCGAGGCAGACGTTGGAGGCGACGCCTCTTCTGAAGGAGTTTTTCGAGTTGATGGACGAGAAGGGGTGGGTGATGAGGATGTCTGATGGGGCACCTGTTCTCCACGCTCCGGTGGTGGTGGATGATGGTGCTCCAGATGCGATGAATCGAACGACGGAACCAACCGAGAAGAGGAATGGAGACAGTGAGGTGGCTGATCATCCGATGGGAGAAGCCCATTCTGGAATGGACTCTGTGAAGCGTCTGACGCCGTCAAAGAGGCGGGGTGATGGTGCCACTGAGAAGGAGAATAATGGGCTTGGCGTAGATGACGGTGCTAGATTCAACAAGGAGGATGAAAGAGCGAGGACTTTGAAAAAGATGAGGAAGAGCCATGGAAGTGATTCTGGCATTGTGAAGGGAACACCATTGTTGGTGGACCTCATCAATGATGGGTTGTGAGTGTTCGGTCGCGGGGTCTGTGATATATTATTCCTGTATAATTATATGTACATTATGTATTTATAGATATTGAAAAATGTTTTGATGCTGTAACCTGCTTTTTGCGGCAGAATAGTTGACGATGTGTGTGTGTATGTGTGCGTGTGTGGGTGTGAGCTGTGGGCAATGTGTGGTGGTCGTTGCGAAGGGCGTTTCCATCAGCCACGAGACGGAAAAGTCAGGCGACTGTCAGGGGATGAAATAAGAGAGAAGCAAGCAGGACCAAACACGGATTAGCTTGTAGTGTTGGGAAAAAAAAGAATAGAGGAATTGTCTGCTCCAGCGTGAAAGACACGCGCTCATTTGTTTTGTCAGGTTGGAATTGTTCTCAGCCATACCGTCCCTCTTCGCAATTACGTCCCGTAGAATGTCCTTCTTCTCCAGGAAGAAGCACAACCACGCCCAGTCTTCTAATGTCAATGTCAATGCAAATGCAAATGTAGTCCATCCTCCCACTGTTCCCCAGGCCCAGCTTTCCTCCAATACCCAGTCTTTGCGCCGAGACAATCCCACGAGTGATACGTAGGCATTTTCTACCATCTTTTTTTTGGCGTCCTCAGTTGACCTTGTGTTTTCTTCTTCTTCTTCAGCGATGCAGCACCTCCAGCACCTCCACCTGGGCGACCCAGAGGTGGAACGTTATTGGGTCCTGGGCCTCAGGTCGTCATCCCCCCACCAACACAATCCCCTCCGCAACAACAGCTACCTCAGCCCTCCCAACGACCCCAGCAGCAGCAGCCCCCCAACCCCCAACAACCGTCTCATCGCCCTTACCCTTGGTCATACCGTCGTTTCCTTCTCCTTCCACCAAGTTTGAAGACCGACGATCCCTCTGTTTCCACTTCCCCTTCCCCTTCCCCCTTCCCTCGCTATGGTCATGCCTTACCTGCTACGACAACGGCAAATGGTGACCTTTATATTTTCGGTGGTCTCGTAAGAGAGTCTGCACGGAATGATCTTTATCTATATTCGACCAAGGACAATACGGCCACCATGCTCCAGTGCGGTGGTGAGGTTCCGAGTCCTCGAGTGGGGCATACCAGTTCCATCATCAGCAATGTTCTTATTGTTTGGGGGGGTGACACTAAAACGGACATCTCCAGTCGCGGAGATGAACCCCACGACGACGGATTGTATCTACTGAACCTTGGTATGTGTGTGTATTTTTTTTTTTGGTTAAACCCTTGCAAGATTGATCTTTTGAATTGAATTGTTCCAGTTTCCCGTGATTGGACCAGGGTCACTGTCCATGGTCAGGCTCCTATTGGCCGATATGGTCATGCTGTTGCCATTGTTGGTACAACGTTCTTTGTCTTTGGAGGTCAAGTTGATGGGACGTTCCTGGACGATATCTGGGCATTTGATCTGAATACTCGTGTGTAACAGACCTTGGCTTCTAGTACTTCTTCATTCATATCGGGTCTAGTGCGGACCAGGGCGATTTGGGAACAGTTTGAACCTACTACTCAGGAACGGCCCGCTCCGCGCACGGGCCATGTCTGTGTTCCGCATCAAGATCGATTGATCATGTCGGTTCCACTTTTCACTATTATACTTTGGTTTCAGAGTGGACTGACGGTTGGACTAGATTCGGTGGTACAGACGGGCAGTATCACTATAATGACATTTGGTCCTTCGATCTCAGGAGTCGGAAATGGATCGAATTACAATGTATAGGTCATATCCCCTCGCCACGGGAAGGTCATGCTGCTGCGATTGTAGATGATGTGATCTATGTCTTTGGTGGCCGAGGTATTGATGGCAAGGACCTGGGTGACCTTGCAGCATTCAAGATTTCCAGTACGTACCGATCCGACCTTGTAAAACCAAAGCTGTCGTTGATGATCTGTCATGTAGAACAACGATGGTTCAGGTTCGAGAACATGGGTCCCACTCCAAGTGGTCGATCGGGTCATGCTATGGCAGCGATGGGTACCAAGGTCTTCGTGCTTGGTGGAGAATCATTTGTCCCCTCTAGAGAGGATGATTCGGATTTCATCCACGTTCTTGAATCTAGTTAGTGCTTGGTCTCATAAAAACTTTGAGCAGAGTTCTCTGATTGATCTACCATCCCACTAGAACTTATCAAATATCCTCCTCCCGACACACCAGTCCCCGAGCCAAAGTCATCAGCCTCTCAGACTAACCAAGTTCCTCAGTCCAATGGACGGCCCACGTCGCCTCCAGCCGCTCCTATCCCCCAGATTGAAGATCCTCGAAGGGCTATCTCGCCTACGGTCAATATTCGGTCCAACGGTATGGTACAACAAACCTTTGGAAGCAATAACAAGGGCAAAGCCCCAGTGCGACCTCGGCGAGAGGACGAAAGTACTGAAGGCAGCGCTGAAGCTGGAACTACAGATCCAATTTCATATTCTCAGTATCGTGATCGTGCGATGTCTCCAGACCAAGTTCGCCAACAAGCTCAGCGTGCCAAGAGTCCTCCCAGTGGAACTGTTGGTCGTACCGTGTCACCTAATAGTGAACTTTACGAGCCAAGACAACCGCCAAATATGGTTAGTGTATCGATGGGTATGAATGGCGCCGCTGCCGAGCGTGGGTCTCCTGCCATTTCTGCTGTGACAGGGCGCACGTCGCCGACAATGGTAACCAATGCTGGACGTGCTTCACCTGTTGTCAGTTATTCCGTGTCACAAAATGGATCATCACTCGCGTTCAATGGCAGCTTTCCTCCACGTAGCGGTAGTGGGGCTGGGACTGGATCTGTAGGCAGCGTTGCTGCGGATTTGGTCAAAGATCTGAAGGCAAAGGATTTTGAGTTGGATGGCTTGAAGAGACAGATGTCTTGGATGAAGGAGGCATTGTCGAAGGCAGCAAAAGCGGGATACGTGTTGCCGGATAGACAGGGGAGTCCGGATCTGGTTATCGGTGGAGTCAGTGGCCTCGAGGGTTCTGAACATGATCGAGCTGAGTTGTTATTCAAGTTCAAACAGTTCAGGGCCGAAGTACAGGTGAAGTGATTCCAAGTCGGATTGAGTTGGACGTTGATGGATGGTTTTTTTCTCCTAGGCTGCAATGGTTGAGCAGGCTCAGCAGACTTCAAAATACATTGCCGAGGCTGAACGTCTCAAAAGTAGTGCAGTGCAAGAAGCTGCCTATTACCGCTCCAAACTCGCAGCCATTGAAGTGAACAGTGATGCCGAGGTATTACGGATAGAACGTGATCGTATTGCCTTCCTCGAACAAAACATGACCAGTCTCATGAATGAAAGGTGGACCCAAGATCGTAAAATTAGTGAACTCAACGATTCACTTGCTCTCCAAACATCACTCCTCCAGCAGGCTGAGGTTCGTATTGATGATGCTCTCAAACGTGCGGACATGATGGAAGAAGCGCATAAACGCACTGTACAGTCACATACTGAACTTCAGGAGAAGCACAAGATCTTGGAGTACAAGCATCGTGAACACACCGACCGAAATGTAGCACAGAGTTCATTGTTGGAGCAGAAAGACGCGGATGAAGTCACGCTAAGATCCCAGGTCACCGAACTTGTGCGGATGAAGGAACAGCATATTCGAGCGCTTGAGCAGGCGAGAGATGCTTTACATGCCGCTTCTGCGCGTGCGGAGGAGGTGGATATGCAATATCAGACAGCACTAGACCAAATCAAAGATCTTGAGCACACTATGGCAGGAATGAAGGGTGAGATCGAGACATTGACGACTGAAGCGGATACTGCTCGTACGAGGTTGTCTGACGTTGAGCTTTCATGGGCAAAATCTCGTGAAGAAGCAGATGCACTTCGAGCATTTACAACTGGAAGTCTCGGACAGTTGCTGGATACGCATAGAGATATGAAGGCAGACGAGGATAGGGTAGCGCGTGGATATGATGTCAAGGTGCAGGCCTTGGAGGCAGAGGTTCAGAGTCTAAGGTTGAGATTGAAAGAGGCTGATGATAAAGCTGATGATGCATTTCGTCAATGGGAAGAAGAGAAGCAACAAGTTTTGGAGCAAAAGACGGAACATGTTTCGCTTAGGGCACTTGTTGTGAACCTCCGAGGTCAATTGTCACTTGTGTCGTCGGGTACGGGCAAGCTTCGCAAGGATCTTTCTGAGAGAGAGATGTCTTTGCAAGAGAAGACGAAGGAGGCGTTGACTTTGAGCATGAAGCTCCATGCACTCAGAAACTATCTCAACGAGCGGGGCATTAGTGTAGATGAAGACGACCACGGGTCGTCGTCTCGAGCACATGCATCGCCCTCACCTGTCGTTGTGGATCTTGAGACCAAGTTGGCGGATAAGACGAGACAGCATGAGAATACCGAGAGGGAGTTGGTTCAGATATTGAGAAGGACAAGGGATGCAGAAGCCCAGGTTAATTTGTTGACCAATGAATTAGATCGGGTGCGGTCCAATTCCAGGAACGGGTCGAGTGATAGTGATATGGATTTCCGTGTTCAGGCGGCAGAGCGGAAGTTGGCTGATGCAGAACAGAACCATGGAGCCAAGATTAGACAAATGGAGGAAGATTATCGTCTTGCTGTGCGCTATGTCAAGTAAGTTCTGTGCCCAGGGTTTTCCGTGAAAATCCTACATTTAATGGACACACATTCCAGGAGCACTGAGAAAGTGTTGAGGAAGACACGCGAAGAATTGACGAAACAAACATCTGCCAATGCTCAGCTTTCGATAGACCTTGAGGTTGCTAAAAGTGGACGACCTATGCGTAGTGTCAATGGCCGAGCAACCCCCTCAGATGATGAATTATCGAGACAGGTCATCGAGGCTCAACGGCAAACACAACGTCTTCGTTCTGAAAACGCAGATCTCCGCACGCGCATCGAGACTCTGGAGAAGGACAGTGAAGTTGCTCGTAATAAGCTCGTTGCCTCGCAGCGTGAGTCTGACGACCGCCTCAATCAAGTTGAGGAGCTTCAATTTGATGTTGAGAGGCTTAAAAATTCTCTTGTCATTGCTCGCGGTGGCCATGGTGAGACGCTGTTGGAGAAGCTGAACGACGAGAATGCCGATCTTCGGAGAGAAAATGAACAGCTCTCGCGTAAGATTGAACTCCTTCTCGATGTCGATCGTCCCGATCTTAGCGCTCGGCCCGTTTCTGGAATTTCTGGTCGACGAGCGAGCACGCCAAGTACAGACCGTTTGGCGTATGAAGGCTTTTCGAGTGAGTTAGAGGACTGGCGGCGACATATGATTGCTCCAACGAGTTCACTTAATCATCGAAAACAAATGAGTGAAGTGGCTAATGATCCCAACTCTACCCCTGTACCACGAGCATAAGTCTCTATCCACCCCCTTTCCCGTTCCTTTGCATTCCTTTTGTGCTGATCTATGTATTCCTCTTTGCATATACCCTCTTAAGCAATTCCTTTTTTTTTGATTGCCAATAACCCTCCATTTTTTTTTGGTATCACCCATTCGCTTGGATTTCTCGCGCCCTCCCTTGTATACTCTTTTCGAATTTCCTTTTATGCTGTCTGGTATCATGATCCGTGACCTTTCTTCATCTTACAAATATATATACTCTCTGTCTCTCTTTTTTTTATCAAGCAGCTCACAGTGCTGTTGTTATTAACTGATTCTCGCTATAATTATTATGACGATGCATTGTTTGCTGCCCTCTGAGTCCATTCGATAGCCTTTTGTTTGACTGCGTCAGCACCCTCCTCATCACCCATCCTCCGCTCGAGTTCGAGCCATTTCTTGAAAAACGACCTCAAAAAGTAACGAGTGATTTGTGATTAGACTTCATTTATATATATGCGTGTGTGTGATTGAATAACTCACTTGGCCTTGTGACTGGTCATTTTGAAAGTTAAGATACGGTCAAAGAGGTTTCTAGAAGGGGATAAGTTCGAATTTTGAAAACTATGAATGAAGAAATACCTGATAGTCTGGATGCTCTTCTGGCCAGCTTCCATATCGATATATACTGACCAGATGTCCCAACGTTTGGAATGAGAATCCACAATACCTTCAAAGATGGTTCTGCCCCGTTCAAGGTCACCATACTTATACTCGAGCTGTGCAAATTTGGACGCCGTCTTGATATCTGAGGGTTACCGATTCTTGAATTAACCCATCGGCTTACTCGGGAATGGGAAGGAAAAAAAAAAAAAGACCTACGCTTGCGCTTCTCAAGACTCTGGAAACTACGAGGCAGCAATTTCCTCGCTTCCTCGAGATGACCAACCTTGAGATAAAACTCGGCAAACGACGACCAGACTTTTGAACTGGCGCCAAACTTCTTGCACGTTTTACGGTATTGCTCAACGGCCTTGTCGTGTTTCCCCGATTGCTCGAGGATAGATGCAAGTCGGAGATGAATTGTTTTCGAGTCGTTGGCTCGGGCTGCCTCCTTGAAAGTCACATCTAGGGAATCGTCGGTACCATACACGTTTTCCAAGTTGAGGAGTGCGATCCAGACATTTAAACGTTCCTGCTCTTCACGGAAGTTGATAGTCTTAAAAGCCCTCCTGCCAATCTCACGGGCTTTGTCGATTTCGGAGATCTGGAGTTGGAATGACATATACTGTATCCACACATAGGATGAATTGGGCGATCCAAGAAGTATTCGTTCAAAGTCGGCATTGGATTCAGGAGTTTTGGTATGGAACACCGCTGTCAAATCTTCCTCGATCGCCTTGCGCTTCTTTCTCTTCTTTTTACGAGATTCGCCATCCCTATCGCTTTCATCTTCGCTGTCCGACAGATCCTCCTCTGCCTCATTCGGTTCACTTAGGCCATACCATTCGAAACCACCGGTCAAGGACAAAGCGGACGCTGGCATTGCCCAATTTCCATGGTTCTTTTCTGGTTCTTCCGAGCGATTAAAAAACCGAGTTGTGGCACTTTCGTCAACTTCCATTGCATCTTCGTCATCATCCTCTTCACCAAGGTCCTTGGTCGATCTCATCTCATCGTCGTCACCGTCGTCGTCGTCCATCATGGGCCCATCTACAGCTCCAAATGAGCTTGATCCCAGATCAATCTCATGATCAGGTTCCCCTTCGCCTCCTTCTGCTAGCTCGTCTTGAGAGAAATGCGACGGTTTTATGCTTAATGAAATGCGCTTTGCATCTACACCAATAACAACGGCCTTGACACGATCGCCTTCACGGAAATTTTGAAGAGCAACACTAACATCAGCATCTTTGTTATCCGAGAGCTACATCAAATTAAAAGTAAATGGCTTAAAACAGGCTATGCTATCACTTACCTCGGATTTATGACACAATCCACTGAGTTTAGTGCCCTCTATCTGAATGAAAAGACCATATTCTTCAATCCGCTTGATAGTACCATCGACCTTCTCGCCCTCATGGAGATCTGACAGCGAACGCTTGACCTGACTTTCACGTTCACGAGAAGCCGGATCTTCGGAGCGGAATGTGAGCTCTACTTTCTTATCTTCTATATCCACGCTACCGAATTTTCTTAGTAACCTGATGGAGACAAGAATCAGAGTTTGTACCTTAAGATACGACCCTTGACCAGCTGGTTCGTATGAAATCGTGGCTTCCAGTCCTTAACAAACTATAGATATCATGAGGAAACTACCAGAATTTTATTAATCTGGGGAACTCACTTCATCGAAAAGTTCGCGTATCTGTACCCGAGCATCAACGTTCCGCCCGACAGTGACAAACAACCCATGTTCAGCGACACTTTTAACAAAACCTCTGACCGTATCGCCGACAGCCAAATCAGAAACTTGGCTAATTTCCCTATCCACAATTTGCGCTGCCTGATCTGGGCGGAGCCTCGACTGTCTTGTCGAAAGAGTAACTTGTCTCCTATCCTTATCCACACTCACAATTGCAGCTTTCACAAGGGAATCGATGGCAGGATAGGGATTACTAGCGTCGAAGTTATCGGAAACATCCGTCGGATGGATAATACCACCCATACGAGTGGTGACTTTAACAAGAGTACCGTGATGAGCATGCCGAGTGACACGTCCACCAACAACTTGGCCGACAGTAACGGAGTCGATTGTCAAGGAATTCTTGTTAGGTAAAGTAGCCTTTGTTTTGGGTGCATTAGCTACTATCACAAAACCTTTCTCCGTGTTCTTGGTAACGACCACAAGCTCCGAAAGTTTTTCACCAACTTTAAGCTCACTCTTCAGCTGTGGAAGACTTACGCTTCGATGGTTGGCTAGATTTTTTAGAGAAAGTAATGCCCGGATACGTGTAGGTTCGAGGAGTAAAATGGCGTTGTCTTTGTGGATCTCCTTGATTGCTCCCCCGACGATGTTGCCGACCTCGACCTCACCGATATCAGTTACTGCCAAATCAAACCCAGGAGAGGCCTGACGAATGCTTGCAATGATGCGCCCTTGCTCCTGGTCTACAGTCACTATGCGAACTTTGACGACCTTGCCAATAGGGAAAGCTTCTGCAATATTGACAACAGGGGTCTCACTTTGAGGGGGAATCAATGAATGTAACTGTGAAAGTGGATTGTCATACAGACCTGACTTCTTTGAAGGGAACCATGGCTTTCAAGTTATTGTAAAACTCGATCAAGAGATACTTCTCATGAACCTTGAAAACAACGGCATGTACCAGGACTCCCACTCGGGCTTGATTGAAGTTTGAAAGAATGGGCAGCTCAGATTCTAGGAGTGTTTTCTTCGCTGTGAGGGATATGCGTTTTCTCTCAGGATCAACAACAAGAACCTTTCAGCATGTCAGTCTTCCACATCCAGCCAAAATAAAAGACCCTTACCCTACACTTGATACTAGCCCCAACTTTGAATCGCTTCGCAGGATGTTTCAATTTTATATCGGCATAATGATTCGGCCAAACAACACCATCAATGTTCCCGGACAATGCTACAAAGAGCGCAGAATCTGTCAACTTTTTAATCGTGCCCTTTACAACCTCTCCAACCTCCACGTCAGAAACTTGAATGTACTTCTGCTCCAAAATGGAAGGCTTGAGAGACAGTTGCAATAATCCATCAAATGCAAAGTATCCAGTAATACGAGCCCGGTGGATTGTCTCAGGCCTCCAAGGACCTGTGGATGTGAGGGAAGGAACATGGTCATCAGAGAGGTGGGAAATCTAAGTAAACATCAAAGTCAATGCATAGAACTCGAGATAACGACGGACATGAATAAATCCTTCCTGGTCTCCTGCTTTGACAATGAGGCCACGTTCCTTCTCGACGCGAAGTACCTTCACCGCGTCTAGGACAGTACCAATCGGATAGGCTTCTTTCAGGCCCTTCTCTTCCCCATCATACGAGACCAGTCGGGGTCGTAGGTGGATCACATGCTCTGACAACGCCAGTGCAAACTTAGGAGGTGACGTTGAATAGTTATAGAGAATTCGGGCCTTGACTTTTTTGCCAGCCTTGAATGATTTCTCAGGAAGATGAAAGAGATCAACAGTGCCATCAAAAAATCCAGCAACTTGCAAGTTAAGTCCGTCCGGTTTGACTGATGTTACGAGGCATTGAACAAGGGTGCCAGGAAGAATGGAGTTGACGGAAGAAATCTCAGAAAGCTGCAAGAAAACATGAATTACAAGACTACAAGAGAAACAACGAAACGTACGAAAGAGTGTTTCTCACTGTCCAGACTAACGCTGCACACTCGTCCATTACTAGAGAGCTTGATGACAACGATGTCAATGATTTGTCCCATGCTGAATTTGGAATCAGACTCCTCGAACGAGAGGAAACCAGACACGCCTGGGACGCCAATGTCGAGATTGTAGCCATGGTCTTCGATACTTTTGATGGCAGCGGATAGTGTCTAATTCCAAGTTGAGGCTAAATTCAGGACTGAATTTAGTTATACGCACAAACCCTCCTCGAAGATCAGCCTTCTGGACCCCAGCATTCACTTTCTCTGGAACCAAACTGAGTTCCACTCGTTTGCTCGTCTTCACCAAATCATCTCTTGACTTTGTGACCCCATTTATATCGCTGACTCCAGCTGGATGGACATCCATAACCACAGTTCGCACATACCGGCCTACATGAAACATCTCAAAAATATCGGGCGTTCCTTGTTCTTCCTTGTCCTCATCAGACTCATCTACACTCATATCATCAGCCTGAGCATCGAAATGTTCGAGAAGAGTAGTGAACTGAGTAGATATCTGAGTTATTGGAACGTGGCCATGAAGTTGGTTTGGGAGAGAAATGATCAATCCGAGAGGTGTAATGGATACAATTTGACCAAGAATCTTCATTCCAATAAAGACTCGCTGATAGACACAATAAGTTACTGACTTGAAGACTGAAGCTAGACTCACCTTGTAATTCAGATGCTCTATACGCGCGAACTCCGACTTCTCAGATGACTTTGTACTTTCCTTTTTAGCAGTTTTTTTAATCTTCTGTTTAATCCCTTTCTCTCCCTGCGATTCCTATAAAGAGCCTTGAGTCTCGTTCAGTCGAGGTGAGCAATGTATACCTTGAAAAGAGCTTCATCTGCTTCTTTCGCTGCTTCGGCTCGAATGGCTTTAACTTCCAACGGAGTAAACGATGTTCCACCCCCTCTAGGAAAATCCACTTCCTCTGCTACAGGGACACTCAGTGTTTCGGCCTTCGCTCCCTTGTTAGGTTTTTCAGCTGTTTTAGCTTTCTTAGGTTTGTGGTTCGAAGACGCTCCATCGAGAGGTCGCTTTAGAACAGCCATGTCTATGTGCCAAAAGGTTATGAGTGTGCACAGGAGTGGGCCGCTTGGGCAAGTGATGACGATTTGAGAAACCAGGAATTTTGAATTTTGTTGCGATGATCGAGCCTCTGGATCTCAGATGCGTAGCTTACATCAGCATAGCCCTTCGCGCCTACATATTTCTCTGTTCATCCCCACTATCTGTAATGGGTATGTAATTCACTCTCTTCCTCTCGACATTTAACTAACAACATGAAAAACAGACTACCAGGTCTGTACTATATATTATAATCAGAAACAGCAATTCACGTTCACCAGAATCGTGTTGGGTCAAAATTCGGTGGTGGTGGTGTTGCAGGAGCCTCAGAAACAAATGTAGATAGACGTGAGCGGCTGAGGAAGCTTGCTTTGGAGACCATCGATCTAGCGAAGGTATCTTCTTGTTCTTGTCGTCATTCTGGATCTCATTCGTCTTCAGGATCCATATATTCTGCGGAATCACATTGGCTCTTATGAATGTCGCCTCTGCTTGACGCTACACACCAATGAGGGCTCTTATCTTGCACACACGCAGGGGAAAAAGCATCAAACAAACCTTGCCCGACGCGCCGCTCGTGACGCGAAAGAAACACAGCTCATGATTGCGCCGACACAAAGCAACGTGCAGAGAAAAGTCTTTTTAAAAATTGGCAGACCCGGTTATCGTGTTACAAAGGTCAGGGATAGGGATACTGGGAAAGAGGGAATGATGGTGCAAGTGCACCTTCCTCAAATCAAGGATGGAGTAATACCTCGAAGGCGGTTTATGAGTGCTTGGGAACAGAAACGAGAGCCACCCAACAAGGCCTATCAATATCTCATCGTGTGTATTCTCTAGCTCTTATTCAGACCTACTTGCTCATGCAGCATAGGTTGCAGCGGAACCATACGAGACTATTGCATTCCGTATTCCTGCCCGAGAAATTGAGGACGAGACTGATGACGCGGGATATTGGAATTGGTCGCACTGGGATCCCGATACCAAACAGTACAGTTTTCAATTTATGTTCCGGTTACAATACTAAGCCGACATATAAATACTCGCGCTGTATTGTTGCCTATCTGATTTGATTCCTCTGGCTGATTTTGTACTATGACAAATAATCGACTGCTGACAAGTTTTAAATCCAAGTCAAATCAGGGAGTATACAGGAAATACGGGTTCCTATAGCACGAAAACGTGAGCCGCGTGTCTCAGGCAACTTGGAGTGACAGACTCACTCTTTGTCTGTCAAATCGGCGAATGCATATTTGTTCTTCTCCCCCTGTATATCTTCATCAGTCCATCCCCGCTGCCTCTTGATGACCTCGACGTGCGCTAGTTTCTTCTTGCTCGTACGTTGGTTAATCCAGCGTAAAAGGAATACGACAACTAGCTGCACAGAGAAAAGGACCAGAATGGTTATTTTTCCTGGGACGTAGTCCGGGGCGTCCTTTGGCAGGAAAATCTCCGCGCCGATGATGTTTCCAACACTAAACGCGACTAGAGTTATGGCATTTATTGTGCTCTTTTTCGTATGACCACTCGTATTGCTCGCATTGTAGGCGTAGATGGTCGACAGCGAGCTACCATAGGAACCAGTGAGATAGATAGCTACCAAAGAGAGTATATTAGCTCCTGGGAAATTGCGAAAGACCAGTAGGTTTCTACCAAGCAACAATATCCCTTTGTGCCCAGTGCCATTGAAGCCAACCAAGAGTGCTATTGGACGATCAGTAACGCTCCGCAAGTATGTTTGTAATCTGACCTGTGCCCAGGATGGTGGGCAGGTTAGCAATTACAATGGGAATCATCCGTTCGTTCTTAGTATCTACTAGTCAGCATAACCCAAGGACTCGCGACCTCACTCCCTACCTTCTTATCCGAGAACCAACCACAAAAAAGCGTCATGGCTGCTGAAACTACACCTCCTGGTGTAGATAAAATCAGTGTCTGCTTTGTTCTAGAATCGATTTGTCGACTTGAATATTAACGGCTTCGTTACTAACACTCACGTATATCCAAAGTTCTTGATAATGATATTGCTAACTACAAAGACTCAATATTGCCCATCCTGGCAATGAAATATTTATTCTTACAGTTGCTGATGCCACCGTTGGGCACGCTAGCTAAATCATCTGACGTGAACAAAGGGAGCTACTATATACAGGAGAGAGGACTCACCAAGCAATGTTGAAAGAACAATAAGCCAAGTTCGAATATCAAGTAATGCCTCCTTGATTTGATACGACTTGATCACTTTGTTTTCAACTCCAACCTGGTCACCACGGACTCTCTCTAGCACGGCCGTGCGCTCCTCGTGTGTGAGAAACTGTGCGTGTAATGGTGAGTCAGGCAACCAAATCAGCACCCCAGTTCCAACTACGATCGCCAAGCCTCCAAGCAATATGTAAATGATCTTCCAAGAGGCGATTCTATGGCCATCATAGAATGAAATTCCCTTCGAGAAATACGAGTAAGAGGTTTCAGGTAATGAGAATCAGCAAATGGACGCCTAGACTACGTACGTAGGCAACGAATCCTCCGAAGACCATGGTTAAGCCGTTCTGTGCGTGTAAGGTCAGCTCGCGGACTGAAATAGATAAACCAGCGATGTTCACCATAACATAAAACCATGAGATGCGCCTTGCATGCTCATTCTTTTTGTAGAACATAGATATTACCAAAATCAGAATGGGAGCAACACAAGATTCACACATCCCTGCATGCTATGAGACAGCTACCCAGTAAATGGAGATTAATAGTACCCAAAAGGAAACGCAAAGCAAAGAATGCTCCGAAAGAATTGGCGACCGAGTGGAGCATGAGGATAATACCCCAAAGCACTATGTTAACCCCTGTTCATCTAACCAGTTAGTGAATTTGAGAGCTAGAAAGGAGGACCGACCAAGGTATTTGGCAACCCGTGACTTCTGCGCGATATAGGTGGTTGGGAACACCCATGTGAGAAATCCTAGATAGCCATAAGAGGGGAATGAATCTCCAGAATGAAAGGGTTTACCGAGATAAAATGCCATTGACGCAAGATTATAATGCTGTGAAATTCCGTCCAGTATACGGGGTATGCACCACGAAAGGTAAAATAAAGACTGACTTGGCCGGTTATCGGAAAGCCCATTACACTAGACGCTGCTGCTTAGCACACATTACACAAGAAAAGTGAATGGATACCTTGCATAGTTCAATGATGTCTTATCCCTGTAATCATGAGACCTGACCGGACAAATGACAAGAACTGACTCACAAATACTGAGAAAAGTACACTGAGGCACAGATGGGAGGTATGACCCAATCCTAACCAATAAAAAAACAAGTATAAAATACCAGTACCAACACCCACTAGCTTCTTGCGCAACTCCAAATTATACTCTTCGTCGAACTCAGCTATCTTCTCGGCATCGACAAGCCGAAGCGCTTCATCTCCAAGGCGTAGATCGATAGAGCCCTTGCCGGAGACTTCTTCAATCTTCACTTCAACGTTTCTCCGGTCTAAAGACGAATTTCCTGGAAAGCTCTGACTTTTCATTGCTATCCTTGAAATGCCTGAAGGAGTGGGAAAGAAATAACAAACCATTCGTGGACTGCTCTTAAAATGTTCCTTGCTATCCAGACAGAGCCCATTATCGGTGACCACGCGCATATGGGTAATACCACCTGACGACAATAGCCTACGGATATAGAGTCGGAGTCGCAGAGCTGGAATGTAGGCATATCTTTGACACGGACTCTAAAGATAGCTTCGAGTTAAAAAGAGGACATTTTCTAGGAGCGTCAAACGTATCACACAGAAACACATTTAGAGATTGACGACGAATAGCGAACAGATGACAGGAAGTGTATCCGGACACAGGTTAACCACTAGACTCACAGTCGTAGGCTACTTCATCTGGCATGAGTGAGTCGGTGCCATAATGCTGTTATCTTGGTACAAGGATGTTATCCAACCGGGCCGAGCATAAGAATAGATTCACGAAATGTGATCATGAGGTCTCGAAGAAGATACGATATTACTGTCACTTTCCACCTGCCTACGATACGTAAAAAGGCAGCAGCCCCAGATAAAAAAACGAGCCCAGTTTTCACACACGGTGGCTAGCTCAAGCAGCAGCCAAACTGTTGGAGTAACAAAGAGTTTGGCCCCAAAGTTTTCGAGGTGAGGCCTTATTATCTTTGAGAGAGGATACCGGAGACTATCAACAGTGACGTTGTCTTCGTGGTTTCGGAGTTTGAATATAAATATAAGTGGTTGGCATTCTTATCTTATTCTCATTCATTTACTCCCGTATTCGCTCACTACAAATTCCTTCAACAGAGATAAGGATAGGTCCACTAGTTCAGCATTCATGAGCTCGGCCAATACTCAACTATTGTACTTTGATGATCTGTAGTAGCAAGAAGGCAGATCTCAATTCCCGATGCGTATGGTATCATTGTGATTTCTGACATCCACATCATTCCTGTTGGCGGCATTAATATCTTCAACTCTTTCTCTGCAACGTACAAATCTGTTCATGGTTTGGCTGCGCGGGTTGATGTGCAAACAGTTTCAACGATGGAGACCTGTAGACCCGATCAACACCCGCTGTGCCCTCCACTGGTTACGAAAAGATATACGTCCGCTTAAGACAATTCTGTAGGTATGCCCCGTCTGACGAGGTATACACATCTCAAGGGTCACTGTATATCATTGGGTGAGCTCCTTCATCGGACAGAAATGCTGCTGTTGAACTCACACTGCTCCTCTGGTAAGACCTCTCTCGAGGACGATATTGGTTCCATTACAACCTTTTGCCCACCCTGCGACCAAACATCTGACTTTTCTTGGTAACAAATTCTACGCTCCCTGCCACCTACGATGCCAACTATGAACGTGTGCTCAAGCTTGTGTCAGTGCGTTGGCCCCTATTTTACATTCTCTTCGCAATATTGATCGGTTCAATTTTCTTTCAGGTTAATCTTTAAGGGTACAGTGTGACTATGGCACTTTGCTCAGAATCTACATTCCACAAAACCATTAGTCGTCGGAGCACCCGTGTGAGTAAGACACGCTAAGAAAAGGAACCGGATGGTCAGCTTAACACCATAGACTCGATGGAATATCGAGTCCTGGGAATTGTGGATGAATCACGTACCGCAGAAGCTCCCATTGTTATCATAGATTACCCGGTCGGCACCTGGGGCCCCCCCAGTATAGACTGAGTTGGATATGATTGGGTACTCAAAGTATGTGTTGCCGCTGCAGCCGAAGGAAAAGCCCTATCAAAAATTCAACCAATCGAATAGGAAAATTCCCTTGAAGGAAACCCCACCTCGAAATTACGGTATTGGTGAGGGTAGTTGCTAGATGAGTCTCAGAGTCAGTCCTCCCGTGTCCGAACCAGTCCAGTGTCTGGTTGCTCACCTGGCACCTCCAGAACGAGCCTTGTTGATGCCATTCTGAACGACGGTCGCACCGTAGCTGCGGCCTAACATAAATTTGTCAACCCTATCGAACATGTCTTCCTACGATTAAATTCACCGGCACAAGAACAGGATCTGGCAGCGCTATCTTCCAAAGGAATGGCAGCGACAAACTGTACAGCGAAATATGCGGCCATGATGAAGGAAGAAATGATGTTGTACTGCATCATAACGAGTATGAAAAATTGAAGGTCTCAAGTCTGGGTTGAGTACACTGGCTTGTTTGCATTTATACTCTTCTTTCTCGAAATCAGCGGACTGATGGCCGCACCCCCATCACTCCACACAGAAGCATCTGATGCTTCGTGCTGTCGTACAATTGTAAGCTAGTGTTCAGCAAAAGCCGACACATGTGCTTCACCTCCAAGATGTTTGGCAACGAACTTGGTTCCAAGTCCATATGGGTTGTGTCTACCATTTCTAGATACTAGCTGCCTCAATCGGGCGATGTGTTGGCCAATTGAACTCAGGATGCATAATTCGATTCATTCCCAATGAACATTTTCTAGCTATAGTGGAGGCGGATGCATCGGACTTTGCAACAGGAGAGGTGTTGTCACATCTGACAAGATGTGATATGTTTTGAAACAGTTGATCGAAACCGATGTTGAAGGCTCAATCCAACTAGAAGTCGACATCCGAGCTTTCCCTCTGAGTCTTGGGAAGACAGAGGCCATGGAAATACCTGCCGACAAGTTGTCAGGTTAGGATCTCCTACCGTTGCGTTGTCTATCATATCAGAGGGTCTCAAATCCCATATTTTTAGATCAGACAAGCCTTCCATTTGTCTAAATTAACTTGAAGATTCAAGACCATTCTTCATCCTCGATATGACTATAAATTAAGAGCAACAACGAATTTTGTCAGACAGCGAACGATTCCGAAGATAGATTCGAATCTCGGATATCTACTTGAGTAATGTACGTCCAAGCAAAAGGCTTTAAGTCAGGTTTCGAGCTGGACCCAATTGGTAATCTTGTCAAGGGACAATCCTCATCTATGATGTCTGCAGCCTGACTGGACTAAAATTTACCGAACATGATAATTACAAGAAACCAACTTGCAGTGCTATATCGATGTTTGAACGATGAAATTAAATACAATCTCTAGCAAGGTATAGTATTGAGGGGCCAGCTAACTGTCTAAGAGTCGGGAAAAGAGAGGGTAGTCGATATGATTGCATGTAAGTGTACAATGAGAAAGAGGTGAGTTAATGAAAAGCAACCGGAACGAAAATACATTAACACCAATTCGGCACATTTGTCGGCACACCACAAGCACAATGGGTAATCATAATCACGAGAATGCGAAGACAACCATAAAGATCATTTCTTCTTCAGAACTTTTTTATGCACTTTCTCAGCGCCACGGGCATGCCTATGAGTTGTTACAATATTCGCTGAGAAAGACGCTGCGGTGACGGGAGATTGTGGAGATTCCTTGATTCTACCAAATAAGCTCGATTGCTTACAGAGCTTGCCGTTGGACTGTGCGATAGGTATTTCTTGGGCTCGATGTCGCTGGGTACTGGAGGTCGAAGCTTTGGCATGAAATGGTGAAGGAGCTTGAGCGAGAGGATATATAACGTTCACCTGTGAATCAAAGCGAACCTGCTGCGTGGTTACCTGATTTTGCATCATCGGTTGAAGAGGCGCGGGCATGACGAGGTGTTTCGGAAGATAGCGATTTCTCCGTGGATTTCCCCCTTGTGATCGACCTGAAACGTTGGAATTCGTCATGACGGACTGTTGGACACTTCTTTTATCGGACTCTCTGCCGCGTAAACCCGAGTGAGACCGAGTTCTGTCGATCGACTTCAGAGAGGCAGGAACTGGTATACGGCGATCTGGCGATGATCCTGAGAAACCCAGGGTGTAGGTCGGGGATCGATTAAGACCAGAGTTACTAGCGTCGACATATTGCTGAGGCGGTGGCGGCTGAACGTTGAATCGCGCATATGGCTGGGGAGGGGTAACTTGGGAAGGCCGGGGATGCCAGGAGGTATGCCGTGATAAAGAAGTGGGGGAGGCAGGGTCAGAGTTAGCAACGAAGTACGAGGAATGTACTTGATCCGAAAATGGTCGAAATTGAGGCGTGTCCCAGCTCTCTTCCATGTGGTTCCAGCCAACTGATGTGGGCTCCTGTTCAGAAAGAAGAGACCCCGCTATCTGCGATGTCGAGGTTTGAAGGAAATCTGGTGCATAAGGCGGAGGACTATCTTCATTAGTATCTGTTGGCTCGTGTAACCCAATCTTGATTGGGACAGGAGAGTTTGATTCGCCTCCTATCCCAACAAAGGTCGCAGAATCAGCAGCGGTATCCGAGTTGTTTTGACCAACACTCATTAGAGCCATGCCAATTGCAAAGCCAGTGTCATCTTCGTCGGAGTTGTCAGTTGCAGCAGTGGGAGATGGTGTTCTCTGTCGTGTTTGGGGCATGTCAGTCGAAGACGAGGCACTCGCCATCGTGGGGAAATCGTAGAGAGAACCTTCCGAATGCAGAACCAATGGAGCCTTTTGAGAGTGGATTGGACGTTCTAACAAGCTTCTTGATTCAGATGTCGGTGGACCAGCTTGAGTAGAATCATTAACATGACGACTATGATTCCTGTTAGATTTCTGTTGGGGATAAACCCAGTCACAATGCCAATCAGAATCAGGTTGAGGATAGTCTGGGTGTAAAAAAGGGTGGGGATATGACTGAGTCGATTCAAGAGTTTGAGCAAAACCATGAGGGAGAATCTGGCCTGGTCTCAAGTTGAGAGACGTTTGCAATGCCATTAATTGAACAAGTCTATAGGCCTGTTTCTTACAGCTGAGCTTATGGCGCGAAAAACGGTGTAGAAGGTACGTACATCACCGGTCATAATAAGATTTTGTCCGCCAGTGGTCTGAGGAAGGACTTGGTAAGCAATTCAGCGACAAGTGAGAAAAATTTTGGTAAACCTCGCTCTGGGGAGGTCGTTCGTCACAACCCGAAATCACGTCCTTGTGCACGATCCTTGAAATTGCCTCGTAAGGACCGCCGTGGTGAATAGCCTGTCCGAAGGGATTGGTCTTGTCAAGCTCATCAATCCTGTCTGGGTCCTGTCGAAACCGTCGATCTTCGGCTGCACGCTCGGCGGCAGCGGTGGTAACAACGGCAGATACAATTGGGGGTCTACCCATCTCGGCTTCAGCGCGCTGGGGTACAAGCGGTCCTTCCGGTCGATGGAATCGTCGCGAATAATGACGAGGAGCAGGAATGGATTGAAGAGCAGGTGCGACCTGAGGACGCTGTGTGCGCAACATAGAGTCAGAATACTGGAGTTTGGAAAGCTTCTGCAGCGAACTAGCGCTACTTTGAGAGGATCCCGTGCAAGAGAGAGATCCTAGTAGACGAGAAAAGAAACCCTGCCGTCCTGGTTCGGATGAAGGGGTTTGTTGTAGTGAAAAGGGTTGCTGCTGGGTATGGTGTGGCATCCTCTGCACGTGAGGGAGCTGAACAGCAGGCACAAGGAGAACTGAATCTGCGGAAGCGTTGTCGTCTGTTGCCGCAGGCGAGCGTGACTGACTTCTATTATCAGCTGCCGCTTTGGGTTCTGGGGTGTTCGGCGGCTGTAGTGGATAAAATTCTTCTCCGTCTACAATCTGCCGCTGCTTCTGGAGAGTAGGATGACCAGAGACTGGGGGTGAGCACCAGGCGGGAGGAAGGCTTCCGTTAGTGGTGAAGAGTGGGTTTACGAGGGGGTCTGAGGAGAACGCTGGGTCGTCATGGAGCTTTCGCTTCGTAATATTCCTCGATTTATCAGGTGTCTTATTGTGTTCTTTGCGTGAAGAGATGTACATGGACAGAAAATCCTGACTGGTACAATAGCAGAGGAATGTGGTTGGTTTCGTCCTGTCATGACTGTCGATCCCCGTTCATGAACAGGCAGCAGACGTCACACTTGACCAAGTACTAATGGGGAAAAATAATCCCTTCTCACCCTTAAGGTGGCACCTTGTCGTGTAGGTTCAGGATATTTTCTGCTGAGGCATGCTGGTCAGAGTGCAGAAAAACGGTCGGACACAACGAACAGCTACCCTTTGGTCTCGACGGAAGGCACATTGAGCAACTGATATAATCACAAGCAACTCTACTGACATGACTCTGAGACTGATGTCTCAATCATTGATGCCGAAGGTTAAGGAGACAGTAAGTATAAGATTTATCAATTATCATGTACCTAAGCCAATTGTATCGTCATAAGATTTTCAATGTGTACGCATACGTATTCTATCCACGATATAATTGGATCAAATTATCTCAATAAATGACGTTATGTATTCAGGTCGCTCGTCGCGAAATTCCTGCCTTTAGAGTCCTCGGTGCAGGTAAGCGCGAAGTCAGAGAGGGGCGAGAAGCAGGTTTTGGTAAGGACGAAGCTGCGGCAGAGGTTGCCGTGCCAGCTGTAGGTGCTTTCATACTGGTAGCCCCGGCGGATGAACGAGGCTGGGAGATTGTCAAGTTTGAACCAGAGGGCACGAGGACCCTCCTCGGGCCTCCAATAGCAGGAGGCATTATTGTAGATTTCAGGGCGGTAACAGACTTGAATTGCATCCCTTCAGAGGCGGGTACGCGTCGAGGGCCCGATCCACTTGATTGTGCCTGCGTTAGAGATGGACGAGGGGGTGCGATGGGCCTTAGTCTCGCCGCCTGCCGGGAGGCAGAAGGTAATGGATCGACTGTGACCCTTTCCGGCGTCTCCCGGACCTGGACTGGTTTCTTCATTCTGATAGACCCCGTGATGGATGCTCTCAGCTCTTTTGAACCGGCAGTTAGATCCAGGCTCCTCTTGTGTTCCATTCTACTGGAGTCGCTCCTCTCATGTCCATTGGGTCTTGTCCTCTTAATGATCTTGGGGGCAGGGACAATTGCTGGCATTTCTGGCATAGTACCATCTTTGCTCTTCGGGGTAACAAAATGGGCTGACTTCCTCTGGCCCGGAGTTGCTGTAGGGGGTGCGAAAACAGAACCCGAAGGGGCAACTGGCGAGCATTGAAGAGCTTCCATTGGCGCACTTTGTACAGGTGAAAAGGATATTGACGTCGACCTGGCTGTGAGAACAATGAGCTACCTGGCAGAGCATCGATGACTGGGCGGCTTACTCTTGTTTGCGGGCGAAACATCAACTAGACGAGGAGAAGAGATCACAACCGGGATACTCAAACGTTTTTGGACAATTTTGCGGATGGTGCCTTAAGCCAGAGAGTTAACCAAATGAGTCGCTGTCTGATATTGGATACATACCAGCTGTCTGACGGTTATCACTCGCGGAATGAGATGGCGTAGATGGGATATTGGGCACTTGAATACATTCAGGACCTGGAAAGGATCAAATGTACCTGCACTTACCATCAACTTGGGAGGCTAGAGTCGACGGTTCAGCGGCTGAAGGGATACCTGTCATTATACGTCAGTTGCAAGCCGTTTTCTGAGTAAAAACGCACAATTTTTGGTCGGAAAAGTTGCGTCCAGTTTCTCTCCCTGGATGCCAGAATCTCTCTTCAATAATACCTTTTCCATATTGACCTTCTCCGCTTCCAAGTCAAAGCTTGGATCATCTTCTGTTGTAGTCAAAAACGAATCCAGTCCACTCTGAACAGTCAGGAACGACACTTTGTCGCTCAGTAAATCAAACATCTCCCCAGAATGCATGTGCATGCGGAGCGATGTATCGAGATCAACAGAAATACGATTGTCAGTTGCCGTTGGAGGCCTAGATCGTAATGTGACCAGAGACATAGGAGAGACCACCTCGGAGGTTTCTGTTTTTGATTCGGGTTCAAGGGATGGAGACATGGGCGAAGAGGGAGGGGAGGAATTTGAAAATGCAGCAGGGATAGATGCGTCCGTCGAAGAAGTATTAGAAGATTCAGATGAGTTAAGTTCTAAGTAGGTATCGGTTTCGGAACGAACGTGCCCTTCGGTGCGATCATTCTGAGTGTTGCCATTCTTCCAAGCATTATCAGCAGCATTGTTGGGACCATGCGGCACTGAGTAGGCGGTCCTGTCAATGTCTGTGCAGTTGAGAGGCTCCTGAGCATTCACTGAGTCAACTTGTTCAGGCACCATGTCAATAGTGGGGAGGTATTCTTGGGTGTCCACAGTGGGAGAAGATGGTAAAGGAATATTTTCAGGAGTATCTGAGTGTCCCACCGCCAGCTCAGGCTTCGCAGCCTCCTGTGGCTCAAGTGCACTGGAGTAAATGCGCTTTGAAACGCTGCTATCTGTGATAAAATTGACCGAAGGCTCCTCATGATATTTGTCGTTCGACTCTAGGATTGGTGTGGACGTGACTTGGACGAGAATCATATCGGCCAGCGGTGTCCTGACCGCGCGGGAAGGGACATGTACCTCTGATTCTTGGACGGTCTTGAGTTTCTTGAGAGGTGTCGCAGCCTTGATCATATCCCTGAACGTCAATGTTGCATTTTCGTCGTCTTCTGGGGTTGGCTCAAAGCATGCGTTAAGTTCATCCTCTATCAACTCGTCCAGAAGCGCTCCTGGACAAGATGCATCCTCGAGGGTCATATCTCCAATATCGACCAATCGACGCCGCAATGGCCTTGGTTGTGGGTGTGGGGAAGGATTCGAAATTTTGGTCACAAACATGGACATGTCGTTGTTGTTGAAAGGACTGTTGCTGCTGGCATTCTCTTTGTCAACGCCAGCAACATCACGGCGCGCTGGAGTCGAGGGAGTATCGAAGTTAGCAGTAGAATTAACCAGAGGGTCAAAGAGATTAATAAGACTTGGTCTTGGACCGTTTGTAGCCATTACTTAGTCGTGAAAGCGTATTGTTGTTCGATCAAACTAAGTGACCGAACTAAGTACTTGTTTGTGCTTGTGACCGCGATGTTTTGATACACGTGATCCAACTTCTCCTGGCCATTTGTTCTATTCATTGAGAAGTATGTCCTCCGAACTAGCTAGTGTCCGTGCCGAAATCAAGGCATGGGAAAGAAGCTTTAGGGATACGAACGGTAGAAATCCGACAATCAATGATATCAAGCAGCAGCCCACCATTGGTGCGTCGCGTCGGACTCGTTTCTCTCGTACTGTACCAATTTCACAATCCTAGCTCAGAAATATAAGCTTTATAAGAAGCTATCCAAAGTTGCTACCATCCATTCAGGCTCAATTTCAGAACCTAAAGGTCTACCTGCTACACCTCCTAGGCAGCTGTCTTCAACCTCTAATCTACCCTCAAAGCTCCTGCTTTCTGCTTCCCGTTTTGTTGAGGCGACTGCACCCCTTGCGAGCTATAACCCATTCTCTCCACAAAAGAAGGACAAGGGAAAGCAGAGAGAATTAATCCCATCCACCTTCACTAAGCCCACACTGAATTCAAATCCCTTTGCCAGTCCTAGAAAATCTCACCCTCAGACTTTGGAAGCACAGCCATCTCCTGGTCTGTCACGAGTCTCAATCTCCTCTCGGATACCACAGGAATTACCTTCTGCTATCACTCGTGCGCGGAAACGTCTTAGGGGAGAACGGGTGTCCCCCTCACCCAACAAAGAGAAACGCAGGCGTATGTTATCACCAGCTATCCTCCCTCTTCCAAAATTACAACTACAAGCCCTTGGATATGACAGTGATAACAACGAGGGTGATGGGGAAGAGGACAACGATCCATTTGTTGATGATAGCCCCATGAAGCCCGCAACGAATGGCAAGGCGTTCACTGCTCTCTTTGAGGAGACGATCAAACCAACATCTACATCTGAACTTTTCGGCAACAGTGCTCTTGCTATAAAAGCACGCACAGATGTCAAACCACCAAAGACCAAGCTTCCTGATATGGACTTGGACATATTCAATGATGATTCAAGATCCATTAAGAAACCTTCTTTCAAGACCGGTCCCTCCGTAAAATCACACATGTCGGCATTGACAAAATCACGATCTAAATTAATCCAGTCAACATTACCTTTCATTGACAACACCTTAAACGGCGCTAGAAAGCGATCGCCTTCGCAGACCCGCGCGCCCGACGTATCCGTGCTTTCGAATATCGAGCATGCGAATGGCATGGTTGCCGACGATACCAAGGAATTGCCACCCTTCGCAAAACCATTGATCTCCGTTCCACGGTTACTTCCGCCATCACCCAACCCAAATGCCTCGCAGCTATCAGGGAAATCGAAATCCAATAGCGCACAAAGTAGCCTGCCTTCCAATAGTGTGAACCATAAGAAACCCAGGCTTCAGAGTTATGACACGATGGAAGACACGGAAAGTGATGACGGCTTAAACATGCGCCACACTGTGAAAATCATCCACCACTCACGTGGCATACGTGCCGTGTTAGGGACAGAAGAGAGCAATCCCGAGATCAAGGATCCGATCTTAAGCTGTGTTCAGCCTCGCAGTCAGGGTTCAGCGTCGTTTGTGAAACAGGGTGACAATGATGATACCGAAGCCACTGTGGATAAAGATGAGGACAGAGATGCTGATGTCAATGCTGATGACGAGGAGCTAGTATTGCCCAGCAGATTGCGTCGTAATCTAGTTTTGGAATCTTGGAAATCAAAACGGACTGAGTATGAAGAGGAAAGAATCGTGAAGGGTCTGCTGTCTGGCAGGAGAGTGTTCCACTATGATCCGAAGAAAGGGGGTGAAATCTGGGGTGTAGGCGAAGACGAAAGGGATGAACTCCCAGGAGACGAAGGAGTCGTCGACGAAGTGTCAGATGAATGGGAAGGGGACCCTGTCCCTTGGCAGGTTGGCGAGTTATCAGAATCCCATTATCACCTAGAGGAACTATAGTAATCGAGAGATGTATTCTGGAGGTTCTATGCTCATCATATTGCATTCTCCGCAATGTCTGTACACAACGGTAATCAGTATAGGATTTTCCGACTCACGCAACCGGACACGCAAGAAACGGTATTTATTGTAGGTTTTGAGCTAGCTATGGCCTGCCCATCCCATACTCATTCATTTCAGCTTCGCCGGCCTCGTTCTAAGTGCATGCTTGATCCAATTGATCTTCCAAGCTCATCTTTGCAACAAGTACTTTGTATTCTTAGCGGACGTGCATGCAAACCCGAAACCATTCGGACAACAGCGTGTGTGCCACACTGCAGCTCTATAAGCTCCTGTCGATGCAGCTCCCTTTTCCACACACGGTGGACCAGTTTCATATTTACTACTACCACTCCGATTTTATTCCCGCCGCTGCAATCAACTCTGAAGGCATCTGTTCTCTCTTTTCGCTGTCCGATTGATTTTTTAAATGGCTAAGAAAACTAATCGCAACAACAGGAACCGTGGACATTATCAAACTAATGTCAAGGCTCCTTCCAAGCCCATCGTGAAGACGCCCATCCTCCAACTCTTCCGCGACCGAGGGGCGATGAGAAAGCTTCTGGATACTATCGTGGAGTCTCCAAATGGGAGGCGCTCGCTTTCAAGGTTTGCAAGGACTTGTAAGGCGTTTTGCGATCCGGCATTAGATGTTCTCTGGCGAGAGCTGGATTCCCTCATCCCTATTATAGGGCTTTTCCCAAATAATATTATGAAGAAAGCTCGCAAGCCGGGATTCGGTTTAGTCAGTCAAACCCTTACTCGTTCCACGTGTGGTGATTTGATGATGCACCATTAGGTCAAGGCACCAGAGGGTGAAGATTGGATTGACGTTGTCAGGTATTGTGACCGAGTTCGACGTATCACCTACAACGAGGCCACCAACAATCTGGCTGCGGTCTTTCCTCTACTTGAAGGCCGACCGCGTGTGTATATTCTCCCGAATCTTGAAGAGTTGACATGGAAGGCTCAGACGGCATCCGGACTGGAGCGTGCATCCATGTTCTTCAACCCCACCTTAAAGGTCATCAACTTGCAGGTCGAGTCGCAACTCCAACAAATCGAGCGTTTCCTCGCGGACCTTTCTAGTCGTACGAAACTTACAGGCTTTTCCTTTGCGTCCCCCACATCCCTTCCTGACAACTTCACCGACCTCTTGCATAACCAGAAGGGACTTGAAAAAGTTGAATTAGTAGCACCTGGAGCTCTGAGTCCTGATGTGGGCCAATGGTCTGCGAAACTCCCGAGGCTCAAAACATTACAGCTCAACTTGACTGGCAAGTCGCCCATCGCGATCGAAGGCTTTTTCGATAAGGTCAGGGAATCAGGCTACGACACTCCTAGTTCCATCAGCAGCCACGACAGTGGTGTCTTCTCTAATGAGGAGTTTAACTACTCCGAATTCAAGAGATCTGTTATCCTCACGAAGGATGACGACGAATCCGGCTGCTATGAGGCCGGACCTTACAGGCAACTGAAGAAGCTCCAACTCACTGGAGAAATTTCCAATATCAATGCCTTCCTCGACCAGCTCTCTTCCGAACTCCAGTGCCTCGACCTGGTCATAGAGGACCCTCCAGAGAGAGTAGATTGGAAAAGTTTCTGCCGCCTAGTCTGCGAAAAGTTCGGACAATCTCTCCGATCGCTTCACATCACTGCAACTTCTAAGTCCATCCCTAAGGGCGATCCATCATATATGCCACTTCCTCTTCAAAACCTCACCTATCTCCCTTTCCTCCTCCGCCTCGAGATCGACCTCCCTGAGTCTTTTGTCTTCACTCCGGCCGATCTCGAGTGCATCGGATTTGCGTGTCCAAGCCTAGAAGTATTACGACTTTGCCCCTTGGCCCGCTTTCAGGGCAGTGAACCTCAAATCACCCTCGAGTCTCTCGGATGGTTGACGCGAGGCTGCAGAAACTTGCAGACTCTTCACGTCAATGTTGACGCTCAACCAGGTCATATTTCCGTCCTCCGGAACCACACGTTGTCGTCATCCTCACTCCGCCTAATTCATTTCAGCAATTCATGGATCAAGGACCCTTTACAGGTCTCGATTCTTCTAAGCCACCTTGCGCCCAACTTGGAATGTATCAAGTGGTTCCAGGATAAAAACAGGCCACAATATGACGAGACTCACGACAGGAACTGGCAGCAAGTCTCTGAGACGCTGCCACATTTGCAGTCCATGCGGCACATCGATCGCCCTTTTGCGGTCGAGCTTCCCCCTCCTGTTAAGCGAGTAATGGTTGACAAGTCCATTGAGGCCACCGTCAAGACGCTGAACATGGGTGTTCAAGTACGACCTCAGACCATGAGTGCATTTATCCAGGCTGAGCCTTCGCTCGTTAGCCGTGATGTTGATGCAACCGTCGAGGAGCATTCAATCTGTATTGATGCAACCCCAGAAGTGAAGGACGTTGGGGTCGGAGAAGCGGTAACACACGCTGAGGTTTCCATTGATGCCCATCCAATTGCCGTCTCCGTTTCGATAGCCACTGACCTGAACATATTACAACCAATGGAGATCGCAGAGAGATTAGAACCAGAACGACTGAGTGTGCGGTGGCAGAACAAGCCTTTCGTTCAGCCCGTCTACGCGATTTTCTCCAACGTTTATCGCATCTTCATTTTCCACCCCATCTCCTTCCCTTCCCGCATCGTTACGCTTCTCGGAAATCTCAAACGCAGGAAAACACAGAAAGAGGCTAATTTCTCGACCGAGAATGATATCTCGATGGAGACTGTCCATGTCTTGCACTAATTATTTCGAAAAATAGGACTTTGTAAATTACTACTCACATAGTTCTATGCCCTGTATGTTTTTGTATACTCTCCATGCCTTATGCGCTCCTGTCTGCCTATGCAATCTATCCTTTTGCTCCCTGGGGACTTCACATGCAATATTGACCAGTGATCCATTAACGAAGTAATCAAGATGGCAGCCAGGAAGTCGAAGCAGCTTCTACCAAACATGTATCAACAGCACTACGACGCGTCATTCTAAGAGCCCTACACATATTATGAGCGACAAGAAGCAAGAGAAGGATTTCACCTCTGAGGTGAATGAATTGCTTCCACAAGTAGATGATCTCGTCAAGGTACGATTGTGCGGTTCTGCGCGAGTGCAAATCAAGCTAATTATTCCTTTGCAATTAATGGCTCTAGAGAGGAAAGCTCCAGGAGGCTCTTGATAAACTATTTGTCCTAGAGAAGCAGACTAGGAATGTTCGTGATTTGCCTCGTTCCAAGATATATATTTTGCTGAGTCGAAATGCAGGCGGCCGATGTCGCCTCCACGACCCGCTTGGCAAAAGCGATTGGACAGCATGCTTACGACGCTCGAGATTATACGCGTTTGAACTCAAATATTCATTTGCTGAGCAAGAAACACGGTCAACTAAAAGCTGTGATCCAGGCAATTGTTGAGCAAACGATTGAATGGCTACCTGAGATCAAATCTAGAGATGGTCTAGAGAAGTGGCTGGAGCTTGTCGAGACCCTCAGGAGTGTGACCGAGGGCAAAGTCAATCTATCGTTTCCTTGAGTAAAACAATTACTGAAAAGTTGGTCTTCAGATCTTCCTCGAAACCCCGCGAGCTCGCGTGACCCTCCTCCTTTCACATCACCATGAAGGCGTCTCGAAAGAGGCTACGGTGCCGCAGAAAGTCAGAGAGTCACTACAAACTGCATCCGATCTCTTGAACGACCTGCAAGTTGAAACTTACTCATCCATGGAACGCCGAGAAAAAACGGAATTCATCCTAGAACAGGTGCGCTTCTTAGTTGCCGTTGCGAGGATAAAGGATGCCGAGGAGGGTAAAGGTAAAGATGGGAAAGATACCCTTGGCGGTGGTGAGGCTGAATGGGTCAAGGCCCGTGTTGGTGGCCAGAAAGTCAACGAGCAATTTTTGACAGAGAAAGAGAATGAAGTGCGTATATATACGCTGACTTACTGAGTTCTCGATCTCAACTCTACATCTAGGGCCTTAAATTGAAGTACTACGATCTCATGATACAACACGCTTTGCATCATAGTGCGTATCTCGATGTCGCAAAATACTACTACAAAGTCTGGGAGACGCCGTCGATCAAGGAAGACGTTAATGGCAAGGGAAAGACTGTATGCTGATATGAATCCTCTGCTCTATCCATGGCTAAATGACCATAATATCCAGGCATTAGAACACATCGTGTATTACATCGTCCTTGCACCATACAACAATGAACAATCTGATATGCTTCACCACCTCTATATCGATCCTGCTCTCGTTAGACTGGAGTTGCATTAGTACGTTCGTTCTACAATTTCTTCAGATCAGCTTCTCATTTGAACTATGTATTAGTAATCTTGTCAAGTGCTTCGTAACAAAGGAGCTGATGAGATGGCCTGGTATACAGAGCATCTATGGTGACTTCCTGCGCAAGACCCATGTTTTCAAAGTAGAAGAGCAATGGGAAGATTTACATGATCGTGTGGTCGAACATGTTAGTACTCGAGACTGATATTGAAGGGAAAATACTTACTCATCTATTGTGTATAGAATATCCGTGTTATTGCTGAATATTACACCCGCATCAAAGTTGAACGATTAAAATCATTATTAGATCTTTCTCCGAAACAGACGGAAGAAATTCTGTCTCGCCTTGTCGTATCTGGAACTGTATGGGCTCGTATTGACCGGCCTGCCGGTATCGTGAACTTCCGAAGCAAACGAAGTGCCGAAGAAGTAATGAATGACTGGAGTTCAGACATGCAGAAGTTGTTGGGTTTGGTTGAGAAGACATGGATGGGTATGAATGCAGCTCAAGCAGCCCAAGCAAGAGTGAAGGCAGCGGCAAGCTCGTAGGAATCAGTACATTTACATTCTATATTTTACCTCGCATATACATCTGATTCGCACGTCTGGGCGTCTTGTTTGAAAAACAAACGACAAAAATCTGTGATTATTTTAATTAGTATGATTACTGTCTAGGGTGGTTGCACTTGGACGTCTTCAGATACCAAGGTGGAACTGGGCGAAACAGTAGTGGCCGAAGTTCTAGTTATAGGTTCAGTTAATTGGGGTGCACACTCCGGCTTGATGTTGGCCTTCCACAACCGTACATACTCCTCGCCCTTGGTCCATTTTCCTTCTCCAGTATCCCTCTCGATGATTGCCCTCCACCTCCTCTTCGCCATTAAAGCACTCTCATCCAGCTGCTCCTCTTGCTTCCACGTTTCTAGTACTTCCTTCTCTTTCTCAAACGTTTTCTGAATTTCCGAGCTCGCGAAAATGGAGCCAAAAGTTTCTGCTTCAAATGCAGCATATGTCGTAGCTATGTGGTGTTCAGAGCGAAGTGCACGGAATTGGGCAACTGCACGAAGGTACGCTTCTGATAGAGAACAGTCGTGATATTGGTGTAGGTTTACTGCAAATTGAATTGCACTGAATCCCGAAGAAAGAAATTAAATAATGGCACGAGATGTGAAAAGGAACGTACTCCTCGGGTGTAGGATTCCTCCCTCTCTGGCGTAATCTTGTCCATGCTTCCCCTGAGATAGGATGTGGTGGTTCAATTCCCATCCCTTCAACCAATGTTCTCGGACGGAATGCTTCGAAAGGATGATCACGAAAGAACTGCCTCCGTAGGTCGTCTTCAAGATACTGTATGGGCAGTGGTTTGTTCCTTATTCTTTTCAGATTTGTTCTCTGCCCTGGTGCATAAGGCGGCTTGGGAATTCGGTTATCGTATTCTGTCCGAGAAGGAGGAGCCCTTGCTGGAAGGGGGACAGGAGGGTATTGAAGGACAGCTTGAAACCAGACGGGCTCCTTTTGAATAAAATCCGCGCGCATGAGGCGCGACACTTGTTGGTGAACTTGATTCGCGAACCGTCGCACCATCCTTCGGTCTGTGTTGAAGATGAACACAAGGATTTATCAAAAGTACCGGTACCACGAAAATACGTAGTGTCAAACATGCACAAATATCATTCCATAGGCCCTACACGTTACAAAAATCATATTATGTCTACAGCCTTGCCGTCACACTGACTGGTATTGACACCGAGCGAGCCTTTTCCCTCAAAATACGCCGTAGCTAGCAGCACCAATAATTAATTAGCAAAATAATTGCAATTAATACACTCTGCCACGTACGATCTTGCCTGACGGGTTCTTTGGTATGGAATCAATGAATTCAATACCACCCGTCAACCACTTGTACTGGGCCTTTGAATCAGCTACATGCTAAGCGCCGATGTCAGAATTTACGATAAACAAAAGTGCCTAACTCTACTCACTTTGAAAATGACCTGTTTTAATTGTCGTGCGGCTTTTGGATTGCCTTCAATACGGGCAGCCGCATGTGGTCGAAGGACAACATAAGCCAAGGGTAGCTCGCCGCTGTAATCATCAGGAATGCTGACAACACAAGAATCGGTGATATCAGGATGCAACAGAAGATGTCCCTCAAGTTCAGCAGGAGTGACTTGAAAACCCTTGACTTTGAAAATTTCCTGAAAAACATGCTCGAGTCGCCCTTTGAAGAATGAAGCTCGCATACCTTGATACGATCGACAATAAATATTTCATTATTCCGAATAATCACCTCGTCTCCAGTACAGATCCAGAAATTAACAAATGTCTCTTTCGTTCTGCGCAGCTGTCAGTCGCAATCAGGAAAATGTCAGATAAACATACGCCGTTGGGTCGCCAAGGTAATAGGACGCCATAGAAGGTCCGGTCACGAACAGCTGTCCTCGTTCTCCTTCTTCGGCCAAGGCACCGTCAGACTTGATTACTCTTGCCTTGAGTCCGGGCAATAGCCTCCCAACACTCCCAACGGTAGCGCTTGTGGCATCTGGGGGGATTACGCAGACTGAACCAACGCATTCCGTGAGACCTTCCAACGCTGAGTAACAGATGTAACGATCCACGAGGCAGAATGCCTACCATAGCCTTGACCAACAACAGCATTTGGAAATACTCGCCTCAAGGACGCACAGAGTTCCCCGTTGAGCGGAGCAGCTCCTGAGAAACAAAATTTGACATGTCTTAAATCGTACTTCTCGGTCGCTTCTTGCTTACAGAGGAGAAGGATCTGTGAGGGCACAAGACTCAAGCAAGAGTTGGTCAACCAGTCACGTTGCAATCGAAATGAATTCGGTATTACTTGAGACTAGTGATGCGATATTTCACAACGCTTTGCAAAAATTGGGTGAAGTTGAATTTAGGGACGACAACAATGGACATCTGATGTGCTCAGGTCAAATCAAAACTTGACCCACCGACAGCAGCAAGCACATACCCCGCAAAATAATTGGAAGTGGAGCTTAAGAGCTCTCAGCAGTGCGTACAATTAAATGAATCAAGGACTCACGTTGAAAACAAGGCCAAAGATGTCTGAGAACGAATGAATGAATACCAGGGTGATGATGAAAAAGACGCAGACTCACGAAAGAATGGGAGAACTGAAATCTATCAGTAAGGCTCGAGCGATTGATGAATAGCATGACCTACTCCCCATACCAACATCACCGGGGCACATAAGTTTGTTCGGCCAAGAAGGATCATCGATTTTGAAATGTGCCACAGTTAATAAAACATTGGCAATCAGAGCGAAATGCGTTATTGCTACAGCCTTTGGGTTCTAATGAGTGACTACATCATGATCACCAACGAATAAGATTACTTTCGGTTTGCCTGCGGGGAGGAATCAGCCTATGGTGGGGCGACAACAGAGATCCATACCTGTTGTGCCGCTGGACAGCGACAAAAACGCAAGTGCTTCACGTGCCTCACCTCTCGAGAGCTGTCTTTCTTGGAATCTCTCCGGTGAACTTTCTCCGAGGGCAATCAGAGAATCAACCGTTGAGAAATGATTGGAGGGAGCATCCCTCAGAAACATGATCCGAGAGTGCGGGAGTCCAGTTACTTGGGCGGCCGCTAGAATAGTTTTCTGACAAGCCGGATGAGCGATAACCAGGGTGCATTTAGTAAGGGTTATTAAATGGACAAGCTCGTCAAGAGTATAGTTGGGATTTCCTGGGCTATCAGAGTAATGAGCTCGCCGCGTTCGAGTGCTGATGACTACGAGCGTACGTGACAATACCTCCGAAGAGGTGAACCGCCCAGACAGCAAGACCATAGTCTGAAATGTATCACATCAATCATTACCTTGCAGAACTACAAAGTAGGCTTTACCAAGGTCGTTCGGACTAAGAATGCAAACTTTGTTTCAAGATAAGAAATAGTTAGGACAACCGATTATCTGTGACCCACCAACATCATCTTTGCCTTTGATAGTGTTTCAGAAACTGTCTGCACCACAGCGTGGCCAGAAGGCTCACCTAACCCCCATGTTAATTGAAGTGCTTTTGCAAGTGCATAACTCCGGCGCTTCACCTATAGGCCTGCAATAAGCTGTTGTCCGCACTCTCGAGGTGTAGCGGAGCTCGCCTCTGCCTCAAAAACAGGTCGACCCGTAGCATCTTCGATGAAATATGGGGTCTCGGGATGTCTCTGCGGCCTGGGCACAATAGAGCTGTCAAATACGAATTGAGGCACAGAGAGATGATCTGGGATGTATGGCACTGGTTCGTCGACGTGGAATTCCATAGGTAAAACGCGAAACTTCAGAAAGGGCGGCCATCTTTTAAGACGCTAATGTGGGAATACAACTTTTGATGACGGAAGAACCATGAAAGTGATTTGATGACGGAAGGACCATGAAAGTGACACCATCGTGTTACGTCAATAATTATCTTATCGTACATTCTTTTCCACGATTCTTTTGCCTTCCCACATGGAAGACGACGAAACTGAATTGCAGAATCCGTTCCCGTCGCCCCCTTCTCACTATACCAAATACACATCACACAATCTGAAGCTTCTCAGCCTCCTACGCGAGCGTGTGGGTGATGGTCCCACTGCAAACCAGCGCGAAATCCTTTCCGACCAGACGGAGGTCCCTGACTGGCAACTCGATCAACTAGAAAAACCACGCGTCGACTGGATCCTTAACGAGCCTGAGGCGTACTACGATGTCTTTGGTGACCGGTGGTTTGTGCGCTTGTGCATTGCCGTCATCTCCGTCCATTGAAGGTTCTCTCCAGGTCAAGGACAAGATTCTTTCCCTCGGTGATGCTGGTGGCAACCAGCTGTATCCTTCTGACCCAGCCTTCGGTATGAAAGTGAACTTGGGCATTTATTACTTTGATGATGCTTATTGTTCTAGATCGTCGGCCCGCTCTGCGATCTATATTACGTTCGCTTCTCGTCACGTATTCTACCTTGATGTCATCATTACTTTTGCCACCTCCCCTGAACCCGGAAGAACCTCCAGAGTGGCAAAAACGTGTCGACTGGATATCTAACCTAGTGACAAATCTCATGGCAGCTGCGAATGATCTTCGTCCAGTCCAGGTAATTTGTGCTTCCGATCAGAAGAAAGGAGCTAATGAACATATAGGCAAGAGGAAACCTGGAGTCAATGATGCGCCGCCAGCTCGAACTTCGTAGAGAAGAAACGAAAACCTTGCATGAGTCGGTGACGCTAGAGAACTGGATCAAGTAGCCACGGTACTGATCACAGTTCCAGAAAATGTGACACCCTCGAAGAAAAGCTCCGAGAGATACGCTCTTCTGTAGCTGGCATTCCGACAGCTTTTACAACGGTGGGGATCATGTTCTTACAGTTCAAAAAACTCAATCTTAAAACAGCCAAAGGTTTCGAACAGTAAAATACTGTCGCAGCCAGACCTGCAATCCGTGAGTGAGAGTAGCAGAGCTTTATCTTCTGATTCAAATCCAGTGGCAGGTACAATCAACTCGTCAATTGACAGAGGCAGACGCACTCCTCTGGGCCGAACAAATAAGATGATCATGTAGTACCTTAATATAGAGGATTCTTTGCAAAAGCCCCTTGATCCGCTTCGATTGAGGGTTGCAATGTTTTATGGGGAGCATTAAGCCTAAATGAGATCCACACGTGCATCACGTGCTGTACACGCGGGCCAAACAAAATGCAAGGCCTCTACTGATTCCATCATACAATTCCTACTCTACCTTGTCCCCTTCGGGGTGACATACGAAAAAATTGGAACGATACAGAGAAGATTAGCATGGCCCCTGCACAAGGATGACACGCTTTTCCGGAGTGGTAGACCTACGGGT